>OJKJ01000100.1_pt1 | contig 71411 bp, 61 predicted proteins | sample 1596491 | NCBI WGS metagenome assembly OJKJ01 (sample SAMEA4350160, study PRJEB24818) | metagenome | biome: human; feature: gut; material: faeces | place: Denmark | collected 2013-09
GCATTAATGCGAAGAGTTATCAAATACCTAATAAATGTGAGGTTGTTCAGGTTTTATGTATTTTTATATGAAAAGGGTTTATTTTTATTTATTTTGCATAATGGTGAAAATTGAAGGATTCTTGGGTTTTGTTGTTGTATTTTTTGGTTTTAGGTTCTACTTTAATCTGATTTAAATTTAATTATTGGTTTAATAAACCAATGCATTTTTTTGTTTTTCTTTCAAAAAAATTTGATAAATTACAATAATAGTGTATTTGGCAGTGATATTTGACTTGGATCGCAATTCTGAATATTCATTAATTAGAAAGCAATAAATGAGTCGAAATTTTATTTTAGTCTAAATGCTGATATTAATGTTATCCGTAACATATCAACTGCTATTTGTTTATAGCATCTCAAAAAATACAAAGGCACGAATGGCGCGAACAAAAAAGTATTTATTGTTAATTTATGGTGAGTCATCTTTTTATCACAACGGTATTGTAATCGGTAAATCTAATGCAAGGTGTTTATGGCCATTACCCTAAAAGATATCACCAAAGACAATTGGGTGGATATCATATGCCTCGAAATAACCAAAGTGCAGGAAGACTTTGTCGCTCTTAACTCAGAGTCAATCGCAGCCTCAAAATTTTTTGATTATTATATTAATCGAGGTATCTATGTTGATGATGAGCCTGTTGGCTTTGTTCAATATTATTCAAACCATGAAAATGGTAGGCCTGAAGAAGTGTTTATTGACCAATTGATGATTGATATAAAACATCAAAGAAAAGGTTTTGGTTCTAAGGCTATTCCGCTAGTTCTCGAGGAAATTAAAAATTTGGGCAAATATAAGTCCGTATCAATTTGTTATGTCGAAGGTAATGACATCATGAAACCTTTTTTTGAACAATTTGGCTTTTCTGTTGTTGAGCAAGATGAATTTGATGAAACTATTATGCGGTTATTTTTCTGATACTAAAGTGATAAATATCCACTCTAACTTAAAGTTAGCAGCGGATATTTATAGAGCGGTAAATCGGCAGTATTTATCTAAAATTGCGCATTTAATCCTAAGCGTAGTGTGCGGCCCGGGGCTGGCATCATACTACGTGTCAGTGGGTCGATATAATAACGATCAGTTAAGTTGGTTACTAAGAATTCGACATTAATATTTTTGTCAATTTGGTAACTTGCATAGGCATCCGCTGTAAAGGTGGGTGTCCAGTGCATTGGGCTGTTGTTCGCCATCGAATAACTTCCCGGGAACTGTTGCATCAGTTTGCGTTCATCTTTATTTTGCACACTACTGGTATAACGTAAACGTGTTCCCACTTCGAGATCTTCATCCATAAAGCGCATGCCTAGGTTGGAGTTAATCGCATATTTAGGCTGTAATTGTGTGCGTAAAAAGCCACCGGGGAAACCTGCTGTTGTACATTGGGAGAGATTATAACGGTTAGTTGGGTCTAAATTAGCGGGCGCGGAGTCATCACAAACTTCATTTTTGAGGCGGTAATCAACACCAATATCCATAAATACCCCACCATTATCGTAGCGAGCTAAGGCTTCAATCCCTGCGGTTTTATGTTCTTTTACTTGAACGAAATTAAGACGCCCATCGCGGTCAAATGCATTTTCGATGACCGTATGGTAATAGCCTATTTTAACATCGGCATGGCGTTCTGCTCCGAGGAAACCCTGTAAATTACGTGAATAACCAAATTCAAAGGTTTTTGCACGTTCGGGTTTAAATGCCATCCTCTCTTTACGAGCTTCACTTTCGCCTGCAAATCCAATGCTACTTTCGAAGATACTCGGTAAGCGTACTGTTTCAATGTAACGTGCATAAACCCGGTCGTTATCAGACAACCAAATATTGGCACCAAAAGCGGGGGCCCAGCCATGGCTTTTTTGCTTGCCTGAGAATTTCCATTTTTCTTCTTCAGTAAGTTCACGTTTGATGTCATCTGATGGGTGTGAGTAACTTGAACCATACACATAAACTTCTTTACCGGTTACTGGGTCTACTGCGCGAGCTTGAGAGTCAAAAGTTCCGTTATGGAAAGGGTTCGTTTTGGTGGTATAGCGCCCATCGTTATCTGATTTCCATTCAGTGCGGAAATTAACGTCTAAAACGCCATTTTCTTCTGGGTGCTGAGAGTTTTTTCTCTTGGTGATGTAAACGGTATAGTTTGTATCATCAAGTCCTATTGTTTTGAGTAAGATTTGTTTGTTTTGATAGGCACCATTGAAGGGTTGGTAACCATTGGCAACAGCCTTATTATATTCTTCTTGAGTTAAAATTCGGTTGTAATTGATCTGTTTTGCAAGTCGTTCATCAGGGTTTTGAAAACCTTTGGTTCGATTGCGCATTTGCTCTTTTAAGTAATCATCCTCTGTCCAGCCATCAATATATTTTGCACCAGCATCCAATTCCAACCAACTCGTTGGACGATAGTTAAAGTTAAAGGCAATACTGGTTTCTTGCCGATGTCCTTTGCGTGGAAGGGCAATAAACGGGCTAGCCGTTTGCGATGGTGGTACGTCGTTAGAGTCTAATTTTTCTTTGAGCATTGAGCCGCGAATGGTTAAATCAAGATCGGGCGTGAGCGCCATGGTATTGCGTAAATTAAATCCAATACGGTCATTTTCAGAATTGGTTGCTGCGGTATTAATTAAAGTTCCATCAATGTTAGGATCTCTTCCATCACCATAACCATATTCAAACCCCCAATCACGTTCTTTAGGCTCTCGTGGGTAACCACCAGAGGTGTTGGTATCTCCTACCGAATGCGTCATCCACACATTTGCATTTAGATCAATCCATTGATTATCATCAGGTTTCCATTTGTATTCCGCATTATAGGCATTGACCGTAAAGTGAGCTAATGGCCATTGTGGTAATACTTGTTTTCCTTCCAGCTCAGCAAATCCTAAACGTGAAGGCATAATTTCACCATAGGTACTTTCACTCCGGCGAAAGCCAAGGTGTAATGTTTGGTTTTCAGTGAGATATAAATTGGTTTTGACTAAATAGGATTCCAGCTCATTAGAGGTATTAGTCACTTCTTTTCCGGGGCGAAATACATTCGCGGCAAAAGGTAAGTAAGGGTCTGGGCCAAGTTGTTGCTGTACTGTTTGTTGTTCATTTAATTGAACAGATTCTTTATAACGGTGAGCGCCATTTTTCCCCGCAAAGTAGTTACCTTGCCGGCGATAAGCATAGGCGGCCATTAAATCAAATTTTTCTTGTCGGGTCCCAACCGCGATCCTTCCTCCGTTATCTTTAAAATTGAAAAATTGAGCATTTCCACGGGATTTCGGTGTGATGTTAACAACGGGGTCGGAAAGGACAGAGTTCTTATTTTTATAAATCTCAGGGTGATCTCGGTAATCTTCGCCATAACCATAGTGGGGAATACGTTCACGAGTTGAATTACTGCTGGTTTCCAATTTTAAGCTGACACCAAACTTTTCATCCGGTGCAACAACATCATCTATCCCTATGGTTCTGATGGCTATCCCTCCACCGACAGAGGTTTTTATATCGCCAGCGAGAGAACCACTTTTTTCAATCTCAATGCTACTAATGAGGTTTGGGTCCACATAGTTACGGTTATTTGCGCCATTATAACCCCGATAAACGGTGAGTGATTGTTCTGTGCCGTCAACCGTGACAGGAACACGCTCTTGCCCTTGGATCCCTCGAATATTTGGGTCTAACGCACCACTGTTTCTCGCATCACCGCTATAGACACCAACTGCACTATTTAGCACATCTGCAGTACTGGTGCCTTTATAACGTTCAACAAGGTCTTTTCCTAAATAAATTTTAGAACCTTTGGCATCATATTGGTCATCGTAACCTTGTTGATCTCGTTCTTTGATGGTTTTTGCTGAATCTTGAACGGTAATGGTGCCGAGGTGTTCTTCTTTTTCCCCTAAAGCGGTGATTGGAATAAAAAGAGCAGTAATAATTGCAGTAGTAATAGGTGTTAATTTATATTTATACATAGTGTTTTTCTCTGTGCCATAACGCTTAAAAACGGGTTTCTAACCCAATAGAAATTTCGTGCTGGTGGTAGGAGTAAATTCCATCCGCGGAACTGCGATTGTCACGAAAGCGGTAACTGGTATAAGGCGTGAATGTGAGCAATGAATAATTTGGAAAGCTGAGTCGCGCAAAATACATAGCTTCTTTATCATGGCGTTTTACATTCAACATTTGGTTGAAGGCCTTGAATTGGCTTTCTCGATAAGTTGCGAGTGCCAGTAAATGAATATCGGGTGTGAGTACGGTATACAAGCCGCCTCGGATGCCTAGCTGGTCATAATCATCACTACGAACTTCAGTCGTGAGACGAGTTGCATCAGCCCCTAAAAAGAGGGAAGTATCTGGGGTAATACCATAGACACCCGTTAGATGTAGGCTACTTCGATTGCCATCAGCACTGTCATACGGTTTTTGGTAATGAAGTTGTTGATAGTCAGCGGAGGTACTGAGGATAACCCGAGGTGTAAATTGGTAGTCGGCTTCAATTTTGCCGCCCATACCTAAATAACGGCGCTTTTCATTAACCGTTTTTAATTCAATTAATGGGCCAAAGGCGATAGTCGTATTTGCATCATTAAAACGATATAAAGTTGCTAAAGAAGAAGTGTTTTCACTGAATTCAGCATAGTGAGGATAGCGGTCGCCATAAGATGTTCCCTTGATTTGCAGGGAATGGTTGCTCGAGATAGGAATAATTTTACTTAGGCTTGCGTCATAGGTGAGCCCTGGCGATGACTTAGGGTTAGCCATTTTCCAGGTTCCCCCCGGAGTTTCCCAAACTTTATTTTTATCAGGAACTTGGTTGATATTACTGTTGTATTTATAGCCAAAAGAGAGGCTTCCTGTCCAAGCAGTACGGTTTTCTATAGCATCAATAAATTGTTGAATTGTTTGCTTTACACTGGCAGGTAATGCGAGTGTTTCATCGTTGATTAAATTTTGGAATAAAGCCAAAGACTCCTTATTTTGATTATCTTCAAAATAAGCCCGGGCAAGTTCCAATTTAATGCGAAGAAACTTTGGTGAAAGTGCCAGTATTTGTTGGTAGTGGGCAATTGCTTCAGGGTAATGGTTTTGCGCTTTAGCAGTTTCTGCTTTTGCAAATAAAATAAGCAATGGGTCCGCATCAGTTAGCTGCTGGTAGCGAGGCAATAAGCGTTGTACGTCTTGAAATTGCCGATGGTTGATTGCCAGATAAATTGCCTGTCCTAAGTCTTGAGCGTTATTTTTTAGGGTATAGTTTTCCCCATTTAGTTTTATTGATAGGTCATCTGGGAGTAGCAATTGATCTTTATTGGGGACAACTGCACTTTTATCACGATAATTTTGTTTATCTTTTTGCCATAACAACTGTTCTCGGTCAGTATCCAAGCTAGCTGGAAATGCAGAGAACGCAACCATAAGCATCATGATGGCAGGGGGTAATAGCAGATATCGCATAGGATTAGCTTCGGTAATAAAAGGCTGTGGCCAACTACCTGTCACGTTTTATAGTTGGCCACTGAGGTTAATTTACGGATTACTGGGAGATATTCCCACGGCTTCCACCAAAGGCCATGTCTTTGCTGTGGTCGCTAAATTCAGTTACCCCTGCAATATGTTTAGCTTGGTCGCCAAAGAAGTGCCCATTTGTTGAGCCTGATTCACCATTAAGAGTGGCCGCTCCGGCGAAAGTGGCATTGTTATTTATGGTGGCATTAATATTGGTTGAACCAATATTCCCTGCTAAGGATTTAGTTCCAAAGTTGGCTGTCAGAGTACCTGCGGCTAGGGCACCTCCATTATATTGGCTTATCCCTTTAACAGAGTATTCCGCAGTGCCCGCTGTTGGCATATTGGTGGTGACATCTTTACCAGAGTAGTAAGCCGTGTGTGTTGTGTCACTAGCTTGTCCGGTTGATGACCATTCGCCGAAATAGACTTCTGCATCTGCTACTTTTGCAAAGTTAAATACGCCCATTTTGTCATGTGAACCAGAGCTATTAGGCATAGAGACCACATGTGCTTCATTCCCTGGTTGTTTTGGCGCCATTTTTGTTAACCCAGAGAATGAAATGATTTTTCCACCGTAAACAGATTGCACACCAATACCAGGATCACCCGCAGCACCACCATGTCCACCACCGGTTCCTTCTGTCGCTCCAACACGAATGGAAGGTTCATTGGGATCGAAAGGTTGGCTTTGCCCAGAACCGATTGCTGCAGAAGCACCAAAAGTCATTGTGCAGGTTGCGAGTGCTAGAGCGATAATATTTAACTTTTTCATCGAAATACTCCATTTTTATTAAAGATATTAACGATACTATTGATTAAGAAATTATTATTTCGCATATATATGACGAGAGTTATTAAATCAAATAATAATATAAATGCAAATGATAATTCTTCGCATTAACATTAAAATAATTATGGGTATCAATGGGATAGTGGTATTTAGTTTATTGTTAGTTGTTGATATTACGATTTATTTTTGTAATTAATTTGTTGGTTTATCAATTTTTATGATAATTATTTTTTAATAAAAAAGTTAAACTAGTCACATTTTAATGTGTTTGATTAAAAGAGTTACATAAAAAACATTAAAGTTAGTGTTGTTTACTGTTTCATCATCGGCGCTAGTCAATGGCGGGCTAAATAAATTAAAATAGTAAATGAAAATAAGGCGCATTATCATTAATGGTGTGGTAATTTAGCTTTTACCGATCACTATTAGATTAATATTTACTCAAAATGCTAAGGGATAAAGTAATGGCACCATGGTTAATTTTTGGCGCTGGTGGAAAAGGTGTTGGCCATCAGATTGCTCAGTTGGCAATAGCAGAGAAACATCCTGTCATCGCAGTTGTACGTAATAGGCAATCTGCAGCAGCGTTAGAGGCTGTAGGGGTGCAAGTTTTCATCGGCGATGCTTGTGATAGCGAGGTGGTTAAAGCTGCATGCCATGCCGCAGGAACAAATGCCACAGTTATTTCAACCATGGGAGGTACGCAAGATTATTTAGCTCACCGTACGGTGATTGATTGTGCCGAGCAAGCGGGTATATCTCGCATGGTGTTAGTTACGTCATTAGGTTGTGGAGATTCATGGCCTTATTTATCTGCTCGGTCACGCGCTGCGTTTGGTCAGGCAGTGAGAGAAAAATCCCTTGCGGAATCATGGCTACAAACTAGCTCGTTAGATTATGTGATTATTCGCCCTGGTGGGTTATTACATGGTGAACCAACGGGAAAAGCAGTTCTTCAACAAGAGGTTGAAGTTCATGGGTTAGTGATGCGCGCGGATGTTGCTTCACATGTTTACCAGTTGGCTAAGCAAGGGGAATTGAAAAAACAAATTTATAGTGTGGTACAACCCGGTCTGACACCCTCTTAATAAAACCAAGGATTTTTTTGCATAGTGACAACGACATCATAACTATCCTCAATTATTTGTTTATTGCCTTAGACTCGCATAATTTTGAACAAGTTATTCAAGTTTTAGGGGAACAAACAGAAAAGCATAAGGAGACAATCATGAATATTGCGCAACGATTGCAAGATAAAGGACGACAAGAAGGACGGCAAGAAGGGCTGCAGGAAGGATTTCAAAAAGGCAAAGAAGAGGCAAATATAGCAACTGCACGGAATCTTTTGGAGCAAGGAGTTAGTATCGAGATAATAATGAAAAGCACTGGGCTGAGCCGTGAAAAACTTATTTCTTTACAGTAACTCAGGTGTTATGACTCAGATTTAAAAGGGATATTATTTATCAATATCCCTTTATTTAATAATAGTTGAATAATATATAAATTATTTAAATGGCATCTACTAGGTTTGCTTATCCCATTGAACTAGTGCTAACGACAGTTGACTCAAAGCGGCATAAAAACCAAACTCATCATACCGTTGGCAATTTTGGCTAAATATTGGTAGCCATTGCAGTAAAAGTGACAAGGTTTTTAGGCGCAATTGCCTTACTTTTTCTTGGTCCAAATGGGCTTCATTTAATGAAAAATGTAAGTGACTTAATAGCTCCAAAAAAATTGAAATATGGTCAGAAGGCTCGTTAAATGCCTCACTGGTTTCCATTCCAGCCTCGGCTAATAAGTACTTAATTTGTTCATTACCTTGCTCACAGTTTGGATAAACTGAGGCGTAAGGTAAGGCTGATTGCTTATCTGACATTAAGAATAAACTACAAAAATCTGCGGCTAATTCGAGCTGAGCATCATTTCGCATCATTAGCGCTTTGATTTTTGTTTTAACCTCTTGAATTAGCGAAGTTAAAACAGGTTCCTGCTCGATAGTCGTAAACCAATCCATCATTTCGCTAGATTGAATCTGTGCTAACGTTGCATTATCTAATTCACGTGAGAACAATCGTGCTAGCCATGCATAAACACATGCTATTTGTTCTGGCGACAAAGTGATTTGTTTTGTCATTTGTTCACCTGTGATGCAGGAACATATTCACATTGAGCAACCATTTCAATTGGCCCATCGAATGCATTGACGTTATCCACTTGTCCTGTGTATTTTTCTATCTCCACTAAGGTTGTATGTGCGCTGGTGGCCTGCGCTAATTGAGAGGTTCCAATATCAAGCGTTAATACGTTTGGGTTTCCGTATTTGCACAGGGAATTGATTTCTCCACCCTTAGTCGGGTCATACCAAGCTCCTTCATGGATACGAGCAACGCCTTCTGTATATAAGTCAGAAACTACGGCTCCTGCTAACACTTGCCCGCGGTCGTTGAAAACACGAACAATATCACCATTTTGTATGCCTCTAGCTTTCGCATCTTGAGGGCTAATAAAGACCGGCTCTTTGCCACTCACAGAATAATATTGACGTAATACAGGGGATTCGCACAATTGTGAGTGTAAACGAAAATCGGGATGTGCGGATTGCAAATGTAGTGGCCATTTTTTTGAACCTGGACCACCATGAGAGCGTTCTGCTTTTTCGAACCACATTGGGTGGCCTTGGCAATCATCATATTGCATGTCGGCAATAGTTTTTGAGTAAATTTCAATTAAACCACTCGGTGTTCCTAATGGTTCTAAGTCGGGATCTTCTCTAAATGCTTGATGACGAACAAACATTTGTGGATGCTCAAATTCTACATAACCGTCTTTTTCCCAGAAGACATCGAAGGAGGGTAGATGAATACCACGGCCTTTCCCCTGCTGGCTGCCTTCTTGCCAAATACGTTTTAGCCAGCCCATTTCGTCCAAACCTTCAGTAAAGGCTTCTTCACGACCAAAACGGCGGCATAGGTCGCGTAAAATATCGAAGTCATTGCGTGACTCAAATTGCGGTTCAACGAGTTGTTTCATTGCAATAATGCCACGATTTGAATGGTTACCGTATTGGTCAAGGTCATTACGTTCAAATTGCGTGGTCGCCGGTAATACGATATCGGCAAAGCGGCAAGTGGATGTCCATTGATTATCGATAGAAACAACCGTTTCAAGCTTGCGCCAACCTTCAATAATACGGTTAATTTGTTGGTGGCGGTGGAATGGGTTGGTTCCGGCAAATACACACATTTTTAGTGGAGGTAATTTAACTGCTTTACCGTTCCAGTTGATTGTTTTTCCTGGTTCTAAAATAGCATCAATAAAACGAGCAATAGGAATGGTGCTGCTGTAGCCTTTGTAGTCATTGTTATCATGAATAGGTGGCACTTTGGTTGAGCCGGAAAAACCACTTAAAATAATTCCCTGGCGGCTTGGGGTTCCTGCTCCATTATAGTGCCAACCGAAGCCAAATCCTCCACCCGGTAAGCCAATTTGACCTAACATCGCAGCCAAAACAACAATCATCCACGACCATTGTTCACCATGTTGCATGCGTTGAACGCACCAACCTGCAATGATTTGGGTTCTATCTGCTGCCATTTGGCGGGCTAAGGCTTGGATTGTGCCGGCATCAATACCACAAATTTCAGACGCCCATTGTGCATCTTTGGGTTGTCCATCTGTTTTTCCCATTAAGTAGGGAACAAATTGCTCGAAACCAACACAATATTCTTTTAAGAAGGTTTTATCATGCAAGTTTTCACTGTAAAGCGTGTGGGCGATGGCTAATTGCAGTGGGACATCCGCTTGCGGGTTAATCGCAATATGCTGAACATTAGTACGCCCAAGGTAATCATGAGTAGAGGTGATTATTGGGTCGATACTGATGACTTTTATCTCGCCATTAGCGGCTTTTTCTTTCAGTTGTTCATAATATTCATAAACGTCATGATCAGGACACCACCAGTTAGCTTGTTGGTTTTTAATCAGGTCAGAGCCCCATAATACGATGGTTTTACTATTTTTAAGGACTAGCGGCCAAGAGGTTTGTTGTTCATAAACCTCCATTGACCCGACAACTCGAGGTAAAATCACTTGTGCAGCACCCGTTGAGTAGTCTCCGCCAGTACTGACACTATTACCGTGCAGCGCAATGGCGCGGGCTAACATACCTGATGCATTGTGGAGCATCCCTGTCGATTGCCAGCCATTTGCAGTAAGTAATCCACTTGGTCCATAAGTTGTTTGAATACGTTCTAATTCTTGATAGAACAAATCAAGGGCCTCATCCCAAGAAACACGTACGAAGCGGTTATCACCTCGTTGTGAGGTGTCACTTAAATGGCGTTTACGTAGCCAGTCAACACGCACCATTGGGTAACGGATACGGGCAGTGCCATGCACATGGTCAGGCAATCCTGCAATCATTTTTGATGGAAATTTATCGTGTTCAAAGGGTTTTGCTTCGATAAAACGGCCATCAACTACGGTAGCGCGAATTGCGCCCCAGTGTGACCCAGTTAGAATGCCTTCTTGTACCACCGCAGTTTGTTCTCCAGCTGTTGCAGCGTTAGCCTTACGTGGTGTTAATAGGGAAGGGCCTAACATACCCGCAACAGTGAGCCCGCCAAGCTGGAACAAAAAGTGTCGACGAGAAGCTTGAAAAGTTGGATTATTTTTCATTCTGTACTCCGTTATCACCGTGTGAAGATCCTGCGGTATCAGATGCATTCATTTGTAAGTATTTCAATAAGGTACGCTCTTCTCGCTTATCTAAACTGGTAAAGCCAATCATACCATTTAATGTGCCTATCCAACCGTTAGCATCAAAGTGAGCAATATCTGGCGCGCCATGGCATTGATTACAAGAACCGTTATATAAAGAGTCTGCATAAGCCCATATCGGTTTGATATCATTGACCATATCACCTTGCTGCATCCATGCAGTCGCTTGCAGTTTGCTCCATGACGTATCTGTTGCAGCGACGACGGTGCTTTCTAAATTTTTCACATTTTCTTGAACATCACCACGTATCGAAGCTACGAAAATTCGCTTGCCGGGGAATTCAGATAGAACTCGTTGGCGACCATCGGTTTCTGTCCACCCTGTGATTTCAACTTGTAGCCAATCGCCATCACGTTTTAGGACTTTCACCTCTGAGGCAGGAAGTAACGAGCCAGCGGGGTCTTTATCCCCTTTATTGGAATATAAAGGTTTAATATCAAGTGAATAAAGAATGTCAGCATCACTATTTGCTTTCGCCCTTAACTCATCAAATTGCTTACGAAAGCCACTGCTCATATCGGGTAATTGGTGGGCAATCCCTTTATGGCAGTCAATACATGACTGATTTTCTTTCGCAGCGATTTGCATTTGGCGAGCTGCTTCTGGATTTTGTTTAGCGTGATCCATTGAGTCATAATCATGGCAAGAGCGGCAAGTAGCAGAATTATTTTCTTTCATGCGAGCCCACTCGCGTTCCGCAAGTTCGGCACGTTTGGCTTCAAATTTTTCTGGGGTATCTATCGAGTGAGCAATAAATGTTTGATAAATATCATTGCTTGCTTCGAGTTTCCGTTTAATCATGCCTGGAAGGTCGGAGGGAATATGGCAGTCATGGCATTCTGCGCGTACGCCAGATGCATTTTGGAAATGTACAGATTGCTTATATTCTTCGTAAACGGGTTCCATGCTATGGCAACTGACACAAAACTCGGTGGTGCTAGTCACTTTCATCCCAACATGGGGAACAACGATTAACGCAACACCCACTGCAATCCCGACAACGATTAACGTTAGCATTGACCAACGAGCACTTGGTTTTCGCAACGCTCTCCAGAGTTTCCGCATAATAGCCCCTGTAATTATATGGTTTAATACAGGCGATCTTATTGAGTTAATATGAATAGCGGTACTAGTCAGAATGAACAGCTTACGGCAAGATATGGGCAAATATGAACAGATATGAACAGAAGAGAGTATATCAATGACATCACATCATATTGTGGTTGTTGAAGATGAACCCGTTACTCAGGCTCGCTTACAGGCTTACTTTGAGCAAGAAGGGTATCGTGTTTCTGTAACGGGGAATGGCGCGGGGCTACGCGAAATTATGGACCAGCAAGCCGTTGACTTGATTCTGTTGGATATTAATTTACCAGATGAAAACGGGTTAATGTTAACAAGGGCACTACGTGAGCGTTTCACGGTAGGAATTATTTTAGTCACAGGTCGCTGTGACCAAATTGACCGTATTGTGGGTTTAGAAATGGGAGCCGATGACTATGTTACTAAGCCCTTGGAACTCAGGGAATTAGTCGTTCGCGTTAAAAATTTACTTTGGCGAATTGACCTTGCTAAGCCTTCGCAAGCTCAAGTTGTTTCACAAGATAATTGTTATCAGTTTGCTGGCTATTGCCTAAATGTTTCGATGCATACGCTCGAATTTGAGCATCAGGCTATCAAACTCACACGGGCTGAATATGAAATGCTAGTGGCTTTTGTGACGAACCCGCGGGAGATTTTAAGCCGAGAACGTCTTTTACGTATGTTATCTGCCCGACGAGTTGATAACCCTGACTTACGTACCATAGATGTACTTATTCGCCGTTTACGCCATAAAATCAAAGCGGATTTATTAGTGACTCAGCATGGTGAAGGCTATTTTTTAGCCGCCGATGTATATTGATATACGGGCCTAAAGCCTCCTGGAGATAATGAGTTGCGTAAGTGTTCACTATCTGCGTTTTGTTGGGTAAGCACTAAAATCGGCGGGCTTATATTGTTTGGAACCGGCTGCTTTTGTAGTACTTTGATGGCTTGTTCAATCACTAGCTCACCTTGCCAAACCATTTGGTCGCTGGCAGCCATAATAATTCGGCCTCTTTTTAACCCGCGGTAGACTTGGTGAGAAAGGTAAAAAGAGACAATATTCAATGGGTTCGTTAAGTTTCGGCCTTCACCCATTGCGGCCTCAGCAGCAATAGCAGTGCCAACGACGACATCGACATCAGGGTTACGCTCTAACATTTCATGTAATAGATTGCGTTGAACCTCAAGGTCGTTATCCCCTTGCGCCACATCCACAATTTGTACTTGGCTACCTGCAATAGCTTCTCGGAATCCTTGCTCCATTTCATGGCTGCCTCCGGCATTTAATGGGCCAGGCATAAGTAAAACTTTCAATGGTTTACCTTGACTCCATTGGACTAAATAGCGCCCCGGTTGATAACCCATTTGAAACCAAGGTACACCAACGCGGGTTTTAATTGTTTTATCGTGTGTCGCATTGATGACTTCAATGACAGGCGTATTTTCTACCAGTTGGCTAAGGTTTGGAAAAGTTGTGGTGCTACTGCCTAGTAAGATGGCATCTGCTCCCCATTGTTGGCACTGTGTAATTTGCTTTTGTTGGGTTGCTAGTTGGTTATATCCACCGGCTTCTAATACGTTTAGGTCAATGCCATAGTGTTTTGCCGCTTTTTGCATTCCGTAATTAATTGATAACCAATAAGAATCTTTTAGGCTAGGATAAAGCGCACACAACTTCCATGTTTTTGTGGCGGTAACGGGATCATGTGGTTGCTGGTCAAAATGCAGTGTGTCACGCCACTGAATTAGTGAGCTATCGTGCGCCGTTGCTAGGCTCAACAACGAGTGAAATGTGAACAGTAGTAAAATCAATACACGCATGATAGCCTCACAAACCAGAAACCTTTATCCTAAATGCATTCTTGCTGCTAACTCAACCATTTTAATTTTTAGGCTAACCAAACCGTGAATTTATCACTAACTAGACGACTATGGATGGGCTTTGCGTTGATGGCTGCATTGACCTTTATTAGCACCCTTGTGGGGTGGTACAACTTACGTTTTGTTAGCCAAGTTGAACAGGCCAACACCGAGGCTCTGATCCCAACCATGAATATGGCAAGGCAACTGAGTGAAGCGAGCGCTTGGGAGCTATTTTCTGCACAAAATCTCACAAATGCAGATAGCGAAAGTATTTGGTTAGCACAAGGACGAATGTTAACGGCACAAAGCCTTAAAATCACTAATTTACTGAAAATATTAAGAGAACAAGGCTTTAATACACAAAATATTGAACAACAAGAAAAAGAAATTGCTCAGTCATTAAGCCAACAGGGTGAATTAGTTGGGCAGCGGTTAAAACTGCGCGTAGAGCAACAACAATTAAGGCAGCATATCATTGCGGCGGCGGGTGATATCGCTCAAATGGCACATGGTCAGGCAAACAATGCCGCCACCTCAGCGGGAGCAACTCAAGTCAGTATTTACGACCTTATTGAAAGGAAACAAGGGGAACAAGCACAACAAGCCCTTGATCAACTAATTGATATTGACCTTGAATATGCCAGCCAAATGAATGAGCTTCGATTAAGCGCGATGCGTGTACAGCAAATGGTACTTAATTTAGGTTCAAACCAGCCCCACCGCAATATGGCCGAATTAGAAAAACAGTTGAATTCTGCAGTTAAAATCTTACAACGTCGGCAAAAATATATTGAAGATCCTGCAGTGCGAGGCCAAGTAGAAAACGCGTTAAATAGCGTGAAGCGCTATACTGAGTTAATCGCGTTGTACCGGCAAGATAACGACATCACAACACGTTTACAGATTTTATCACAAAATAATATTGACCAATTTGCACGTTTTAGTAGTGAAGTAGCGCAATTAGTTGACATCATTGAGCTTCGTAACCAAACCGCATTGGGACAACTTAAACAAGCCAGTGAACGAGGGCAGAATTGGTTGTTAGCATTGAGTATTGTCTCATTACTCTCACTTATCTTGATCCTTTGGCGAGTGGTTTATCGTTTAGTGACAAAGCCGCTGGCACAGCAAACCCAAGCCCTTCAACGCTTATTAGAGGGCGATATTGACTCTGCATTTCCTGAAACTGCAGGGGTGAAAGAGCTTGATACGATTGGCCGTTTAATGGATGCATTTCGTGAAAGTGTTCATGCCTTAAATAATCAGCGTGAACAGCTAGCAGACGAAGTCAAAGCGAGGACGGCAGAATTGCGCGTGATGGTTGTTGAGCACCGCAAAGCTCGTTCTGAAGCAGAACAAGCCAATCAGGCTAAATCGGCATTTTTAGCGGCAATGAGCCATGAAATTCGCACTCCTCTTTATGGGATTTTGGGGACAGCGCAACTGTTATTAGAAAATAAAGCACTTAGCCAATATCATGATGATTTATATGCGATTACTGACTCAGGTGAATCTTTATTAGCAATTTTGAATGACATTTTGGACTACTCCGCAATTGAAGCTGGGGGACAAAATGTTTCCATCAATGATGAGCCTTTTGAGCCCAAGCCGTTATTAGAAAGTACTTTGTATTTAATGAATGCCAGTAATAAAAATAGTGCTATTCAGTTAGTTGCAGATATTGCGGATGATTTGCCGATTGCTTTACAAGGGGACCCGCTACGGATCCGACAAATTATCACGAATTTACTCAGTAATGCATTGCGCTTTACTCAAAAGGGGCAAATCACTTTGCGTAGTTGCCGTTATGGTAAATATTGGTTTATTGAAGTGGAAGACACAGGGTGTGGCATTGATAGCTCGCGATTTACTGATATTTTTAAGCCATTTGTGCAAGTAGATAGCCAGCGGGGTGGTACAGGGCTTGGGCTGACAATTAGTGCAAGTCTAGCGCAAGCGATGGGAGGTGAATTGACGGTTAGTAGCCAGTTGGGGAGCGGGAGCTGCTTTCGTTTAACATTGCCGCTATGTATCACCTCTCATCCAGTGGTTAAATCGGCTGAGCTGCCATTAGACATGCGAGGTGTGAATTTATTACTCATAGAAGACAACCCATTGACTCAAAAAATCAGTGGAGAAATGTTAACCCGCAGTGGGGCTCAGGTAACCATTGTTGGCTCTGCTGCTGAGGCTTTGGCGACTCTACAAACTGGTCAACAATTTACGGCGGCATTGGTGGATTTTGGCTTACCTGACATCGATGGTATCACCTTGGCTAAACAAATAGCGAAAACTTACCCTACATTGATTTTGATTGGTTTTAGTGCTCATGTGATTGATGAAACATTGCGCCAACGAACCAGCCAAGTTTTTCGCGGTATCATTCAAAAACCGGTACCAAGAGATATGTTAAATCAATTAATTGTTAAATATATTTCAGGTGGTGAATATACATTGTCTGATTCTGGTGTTCAGGGAGAAGTTATAAATTTACAACAGCTTGCCAGTGATGCCGAATTAATGGGATTCCAGAAAATTCGCGAATGGGTGAGTATTTTTAAACAACATTCCTTGCCTTTGCTCGATCAAATTGACATTGCACGAGCAGAAAGTAACGCAGAACAAATAAAGCGCCTTGCTCACCAGTTAAAAAGCAGTTGTGCCAGTTTGGGAATGCAAAACGCAGTACAAAGCTGCGTATTACTAGAACAGCAGCCAATGGCGGATACCCAATTGAAGGATGATATCCAGCAAGGCTTACGGGCTATTGATCAATGGTTGAATAAAATACATTGACTCTTTAACTAGCCCGTAAGGTTAACAAAGATATATATTCAGGACAAAAGCTTAGCGAGCAACCCGTAGGCCCCCGGTCACACCTTGTGGGCTCCAAAGTATTTGCCATAATTGAATATCTCTCGCTCTAAATGCACCTGCACAAGCATTTAAATAATAAGAAAACATGCGTTTGAAGCGAGGCGTGTAATTATGTTCGAGCTCTGGCCAAGCCGCTTGAAAACGGGAATACCACGCCATAAGTGTATGGTCATAATCTGCACCAAAATTATGCCAATCCTCCATTACCAGTTTGCCTTCGCTGGTTTCGCCAATATTTTGTACAGACGGTAGGCAGCCGTTTGGGAAAATATACTTGTTAGTCCATGGGTCGACATTGACTTTATTTTGATTAGAACCAATGGTGTGAAGTAAAAACAAACCATTAGTTTTTAAATTGCGTTGAATAACATCAAAGTAAGTCGCATAGTTTTTAGGCCCGACATGCTCAAACATGCCTACAGAGACAATACGGTCAAATTGGTCGTTGAGATTCCGATAATCGTCTAATTTAATATCGACATCTAAGCCTGCACAGCGAGCTTGAGCATATTTTTGTTGCTCAGCGGAAATAGTGACACCCGTGACAGAAACTCCATAGTTTTTTGCTGCATAGGCAGCTAGCCCGCCCCATCCACAGCCGATATCCAGTAATCGCATACCTGGTTTTAATTGCAGTTTTTCGCAGATTAAATTTAATTTTTGTTCTTGAGCAAGAGGGAGGTTTTCAGGAACCGTTTCTAAACCTTTCCAGTAGCCGCAAGAATATTGCATATAAGGGTCGAGCATCAGGGAAAATAAGTCATTCCCGAGGTCGTAATGTTCTTCTCCAACAATGCGAGCACGTTTTAGGGTTTGTAAATTGCGAACGCGTGCGACAGCAATTTTCAATGTATCACTGAAATTATGAGGTATTTTTTTATCGAGCTTATGGCGTAATACATGTTGGAAAAATATGTCTAAACGTTCGCAATCCCACCAACCATCCATATAGCTTTCACCTAATCCTAATGAGCCTTGTTGTAGCACTCGTTTAAAGAATTGGTGGTTGTGAACTTGAATATCGAAAGGGCGGGAGCCATTAATTTTAATACCAGCTTCACTTAATAATTCAGCAGCAATGCGTTGCCAAGAATCGATAGTATTTTTTTGGTTAACGACTTGTTCAGTACTCATCTGATCTCCAATTTTTTTCAAAGTGGGATTCAGAGAACTTTATTTGTGACGTATTCGCGGTACAGCAAAACAGGAATATTGGCCACCGCTGCATGACAGTCAGTGTATTAGCGTTATTGTTGCTATAAATAAAGCTCAAATCCAGTTTCAGATAACTCTCTAAAAAATATAAAACGTTCGCATTGAATTTCAATAGAAATTGCGCTTAATACTTAGAAATGGCACTTATAACCAAAAAAGGAGTTCTTATAAGACGTTTATTTGCTCACCAAAGCTTTCAAGCTCTGCAATAAGTATTGGATTAAGTCTAGTATATAGGAATGAATTTTGTGTAAGAATTACGTTATTAGTTGCTTTTTATCCGATTAAGATTAGTTCTTCGGGCTGGTTTTATTTAAATTAATGATGAGCTATAAGACAATTGGCTCACCTACTGTTGTAGAGAGCCATTTTGGAATAAAAAATTAATGGTTAGATTTTTGGAGTATATCCATAACGGATTGTTTCCGTTTGTTCTAAATGAATTTGGGTTACCGCAGGTTGGGTATTGGCAATCACCTGACCATCACGAACCGAATAACGTACAGGAACTTGACGGCGCACGGCATCGAAGCCATTTTCTGCAGGTAAAATCAATAAACTAGCGCGTTTTCCTTCACTAACGCCATAATCTTGCAAGTTCAACGTACGTGCGCTGTACTCACTAATCAGTTTCAGCCCATCATTGATTTGCTGGTAACCCATTAATTGGCAAACATGTAACCCCATATGCAGGACTTGCAGCATATTAGCTGTACCAAGTGGGTACCAAGGGTCAAAAACATCATCGTGGCCGAAGCAGACATTAATATCTGCGGCTAGCATCTCTTTCACTCGCGTAATCCCACGGCGTTTGGGATAAGTATCAAAGCGGCCTTGTAAGTGAATATTCACTAGCGGGTTAGCCACAAAGTTAATCTCAGACATTTTTAGCAGACGAAATAAACGAGAAGTATAAGCGCCATTGTATGAATGCATCGCAGTGGTATGGCTTGCCGTGACGCGAGAACCCATCCCCTGTGCATGTGCTAGCGCTGCGACAGTTTCCACAAAGCGGGATTGTTCATCATCGATTTCATCACAGTGGACATCAATCAAACGGTCATATTTTTGTGCTAAAGCGAACGTTTTATGGAGTGATTCTACACCATACTCACGAGTAAATTCGAAATGTGGAATAGCACCAACGACATCGGCTCCAAGGCGTAGTGCTTCTTCTAACAAGGCTTCGCCATTTGGATAAGACAAAATACCTTCTTGTGGAAAAGCAACAATTTGCACATCAACCCAAGGCGCGATTTCTTGTTTTACTTCTAACATCGCTTTCAGTGCGGTTAATGTTGGGTCTGACACATCCACATGGGTGCGAACATGTTGAATACCATTGGCAATTTGCCATTTAAGGGTTTGCCACGCGCGGTTTTTAACATCCTCGTGGGTAAGCATCGCTTTGCGCTCCGCCCAACGTTCAATGCCTTCAAAGAGTGTTCCAGACTGGTTCCAGCTTGGTTGCCCAGCGGTTTGAGTAGTATCCAAGTGAATATGTGGCTCAACGAAGGGCGCGGTCACCAAACCACCTTCACCGTCTAAGCTGTTTGGCAATATTTCGCCTTCAGGTTGTGGAAGGATAGCTTGAATTTTTTGGTTGTCGATATCAATACGCCACAGCCCATCACGCTCGGGTAAACGGATATTATGGATATGTTTGATAGTTTGATTAAGCACGGGTCATCTCCGAATCAGTAGTATGGCGGCGATTTAATAATGGGTTAAGGATAGCGTAACATAATGCACCACCCAGCACGGCATTGACAGGGACAATACCTGGTAACCAGTTACCTGCGATAACCCCAGCGGCAACAGCGATTAATGCACTGATGTTGACATCACGCATTTTACTGCGGTCAAAGGTTTCATAGCGGTGACGGTACATGAGGTAGTCGGCGATGATAATTCCACCAATAGGGGGAATAGCCGCAGATAAGAAAGTTAGCCAGCCGACAAAATTATTATATAACCACAGTGCGCATAACGTTCCTACCAGTCCATTGACAATGGATAAGGTTTTGCTGGATAACCCGGTGATATTGGCAAACCCCAAGCCTGACGCGTATAGGGCGTTATCATTAGTTGTCCAAATATTTAGACCTAAAACGATAATTGCGGGTAATAGCAAACCTTGAGCAATCATCACATCAGAGATATCTGCCATACCTAATGATGCAGCGCCAGCGGCGCCAAAGATAAACATCAATGAGTTACCAAGGAAAAAGGCAATAATAGCGACAAGTACTGCAATTTTAGGTCTTCGCCCGAAACGCACAAAATCGGCCGTTAATGTTCCTGCACTCACAAAAGAGCCTACCACCATGGCTAAAGCAAGGTTAAAATCGATGGGTTTTGCGGGTACGACAGCCTGCAATGCACTCATTCCACCCATATCAGTGATAGCAAGGTAAACGGAGTAACTACCGAGTATCGCAATGGCAGGAACAGCAACGATTGACAGAACTGTAAGAGCAGAAATACCAAAAAACACAGTAACGGTCATTAAGACCCCGGAAATACCAATTAACCAGTTGATATCCCAGCCTGTTGCTTTACCAACAGGAATGGCAAACATCGCAACACCGACACCAAACCAGCCAACTTGTGTGCCGCCCAATAGGAAAGAGGGGAGCCATGAGCCTTTAATACCAAAAGAATAACGAGCAAGAAGGTGAGTGGTTAAGCCTGTTTTAGAACCAATAAAACCAAGAAATGCGGTGTAGATACCAAGAAGAAGATTACCGATAAGAACTGCGAGGAAGAAATCATGAAAATCAAGACCGGTACCGAGAGCGCCTCCGGTCCACATACTGGCGGAAAAGAACGTTAAACCTAGCATCACAAAGGTTAATGCTAGTCCGCCTTTCCGCGCCGATATGGGCACGGGGCCATGGCTATAATTTTTATCGTCAGGCACGATTGTCTCCAGTTATTTTTTTCAGGCCAAAAAATCCGACGCATTTTATAGCCATCAAAACAAAAAGCAAACGTTTTCGTCAATAATTTAAAATAATTAATGTATTCAAGAATAATTTTATTTATGGAATTAAAAGTAGAAATAATAGATAACTTAGGGTTTAAATTGCCTTATTTTTCAGTAATTCAATGCATTCTTGAGCACCACGTTTAAGCACATGGCCTTTCAAACATACCGCGTGAATAGGCAGTTTGAAGCCATTTGGGGTATTTTTAAACTCAAGGGGTTTTAGTGAGCCATCGTTCAATTTATCTTTAATTAGTGACAAAGGGAAATTTCCCCATCCCATACCACTCTCGACTAAACCGAGAGCCAAAGAAAAACTGTCTGTTTTCCAATAATTACTGGAAACTAGAATGCGTATATCACTCAATTCACGTTGGCGGCTCGCAATAATAATTTGCCGGCTTTCAACAAGGTCTTCGATATAGAGCGATGTTTTATTTTGTAAAGAGGGATGTTTAGCCGAAATGGTGGCAATAATTGATTCTTCGCCAATATAATGAAATTGCTCTTGGGAATTAACATTTAAACCGCCAAAGACAATCGCAAGGTGAATTTGTTGTTCATGTAATAACGGTAGAAGATCATCTTGAGGTGCGGTAATCAGTTCAATATGCAATAAAGGATAACGCTGGCTTAAAATATGTAGAGCATCAAAGAGTAAATTGGCATTGATACCTGCTGCAATACCAATGGTCAATTTACTTTCGACACCTTGGGTTAACTCTAAAGAAAAAGTATTGAGTTGTGATAAATTAGCCACAATATGCCGTGCATAGGGCGCTAATGAAAGTGCCTTTTCAGTGGGCTTAGGCTCTCTAGTGTGTCTATCAAATAGTTCAAATCCAAGTTCAGCTTCTAGATTCGCCACGGCCATACTGACCGCGGATGGCACACGTTTTAATGCCCTAGCCGCCGCAGAAAATGAGCCTTTATCTAACACGGTGAGAAAAATCGTTAGGTTGTCACTATTAAATGGCATTATTCACCTTTCAATAAAACTGATAGAAGCTGACTTTTATTATCATTGAATTATATTTATTTTACCACCTTGTTGATAATGATATTTTTGGAGGTGGGAAAATGCAGGGGATTAAACGTAAAATTGTTTTTGTCACAGCTTATGAGGTTATTGGTTGGTTAATTTCAGCGTTGGCATTGGCTTTTCTTTCCGGTAATTCAGCGGAAACAACAGGCCCATTAGCTTTAGTCATAACGACTATTGCAGTGAGCTGGAACTTTATTTTCAATACCGCATTTGAATATTGGGAATCAAAACAAAAATCACGCATTAGAACCTTTAGGCGCCGGTTTGTACACGCCATATTATTTCAATTAACGTTGGTGATTTTTTTAATTCCTTTAATTGCATGGTGGTTATCAATTAGTCTTTTACAGGCGTTAATACTCGACTTCGCCTTAATTATTTTTATCCCAATTTATACTTTCTTTTTTAATTGGGCATTTGATAAGATTTTTGGATTACCTAAATCTGCCTTGCCGCAAGAGAATAACGCCACATCATAGAAAAGTAAGAAAATTATCGAGTTTCCTTCCGTACTAACATTGTGCAGAAGGAAACTCGAATCACACATATTATTTTAATAACCTAGCCTTAACGGATTTCCCTTTAATTTTTCCTTGCTGTAAATGCTTCCAAGCTTGTACGGCAACCTCACGTTTGAGTGCGACGTAGGCATGGGTAGGGTGGATCACAATCTTGCCAATATCGGCACCATTGAGGCCAACTTCTCCGGTTAAAGCACCTAAAATATCTCCAGGACGTATTTTGGCTTTTTTACCGCCATCAAGGCATAAGGTCATCATTGTCGCTTCTAACGGAGTGACTCGTAAACCTGTCGGTTCGGTTTGCCAATTAAGCTTCATGTTTAACATTTCTTCTAGAGCATTGGCTCGTTGGGCTTCTTCTGGCGCACATAAACTAATTGCTAAACCGCTTTCACCAGCACGTGCAGTTCGGCCTATACGGTGAACATGCACTTCAGGGTCCCATGATAATTCATAGTTAATCACCATTTCGAGAGCTTTAATATCTAATCCACGGGATGCGACATCCGTAGCCACTAACACGCGGCTACTTCCGTTAGCAAAACGCACAAGAGTTTGGTCACGCTCACGTTGTTCCATGTCACCATGAAGCACTAAGACACTTTGTTTGCTGGCTGTTAAGGCATCATAAACGGCTTGGCAATCTTTCTTAGTATTACAGAAAACGACACAAGAAGCGGGCTGTTCACGGCTTAAGAGCTTTTGTAATAATTCAATTTTTTCGTGACGAGCGACTTCATAAAATTGTTGTTCAACTGCGGGGAGTTCATCAACACTATTGATTTCAATGGTTTGTGGGTTATTCTGAATTTGCTGGCTAATTCGTGCAATTTCTTCTGGCCAAGTGGCTGAAAACAATAATGTTTGTCTATTAATTGGTGCGTAATCAATTATGGTCTCAATATCTGGCATAAAGCCCATATCGAGCATTCTGTCTGCTTCGTCTAAAACTAAAGTTTGCAATGCATCAAGTTGTACTGTTTCACGATTTAAATGATCAAGTAAGCGCCCCGGTGTGGCAACAATGATATGTGCTGCATGTGCAAGGGAGTCGCGTTGTACGCTGAAAGGCATACCACCACAGAGTGTCAAAATTTTGATATTAGGGATCGCGCGAGCTAAACGGCGCAATTCATTGGCGACTTGATCTGCCAGTTCACGAGTTGGACATAAAACTAATGACTGAGTTTTAAATAATTTGGCGTCAATATGTTGTAATAAACCCAGACCAAAAGCCGCAGTTTTGCCGCTGCCCGTTTTAGCTTGTGCTCGGACGTCTTTTCCGGCAAGTATAGGGGGAAGAGCGGCAGCTTGGATCTGCGTCATGTTTAGGTAGCCTAACTCTTGCAAGTTAGTGAGTTGTTCCGCAGAAAGCGCATTTAGGTCAGCAAATGAAGTCACAATACAATCTCAAATAGAATAAAAGGCATAATAGCGCTAATAATACTATTCCTACCTTACTCTGTCTGTTTTTAATTCGTCATTAATGTAGAATCCGGCTATCACTGATATAGTTCAAAATTAAATCAACAGGAAGTAATGAAATGGAAAATTTGCAACAGCGGCTAATTAATTATCGGCAGCACTTAGAAAGTGGTGAATTGAAATTTGCTTATGAGTATTTGATTAAAACTATCATGCAAGTAAAACAATATATTGCAAGAAATCCAGATACAGAATTTAAGTGTGGAAATGTATCCCCAGGCTATTTGGATTATACCTATTTTCCATTAGTTAATAGTTTTTTGACGGCAAGAAAACTTCGATTTGGACTCGTGCTAAATCATAACACGCTAAATTTGGAACTGTGGTTAATGGGGCAAAATGCAGCCGTACAAAAAGAATACTGGCAGAGTTTGAAAAATAGCCCTTGGAATCTGGATAAAACTGAAATGCCACAATACAGTGTGTTAGCAATCAATTTACTTGTTGAACCTGATTTTACCGATAAAGATACACTATTTATGGATATTGAAAAGACAATATTTCCAGTTATGGAAGAGGTTATTCAATATCTTGAAAGTAGCAAATGATGTTTTGGAAATGTCGATGGCTTTTAGCACCACTTAAAAGTGGTGCTAAAAAGATGGGGGTATTCAATATTGATGTCTTAGATAGGACCTAAATTTGTCATTACAGCATATATTAGAGCGACAATAGAAATGGCTATCCATGTGAAGACTAACGGCCAAATAAATCTCACCCATTGTGTATAAGGAATTTTTGCCGTTGCAAGTACAGCCATTAAAATTCCAGAAGTTGGGTTAATACAGTTAACAACCCCTTCTCCAAGCAATACAGTTTGCACTGTCGTTTGGCGAGTGATTTCTAATAAATCGCCCATTGGCGTGAAAATAGGTACAAGCACTGCCGCTTCACCAGAACCTGATGAAATAAAGAAGTGCATAATTGCCGCGGTTGCGAACATGGAAAGGGCAGATAAGGTCTTCGGTAAGCCATCCATCATTGAAATAATGGCATTAACGATGGTATCTAAAATCATCCCATCAGATAATACGATAGCAATAGCGCGTGCCATACCAACGATAAACGCGCCACCTACCATTCCCGCACAACCTTTTAAGAAGCCTGTTGCAATGGTATTAGGAGACATGCGGTTTAAAACACCCACGCCAACGCCTAAGATGATAAACATAGCCATCATCTCTTTTTCTCCCCAGCCCCACTCAACAGCACCGAAAATAAATCCGACTAAGCAGAATGCGCTATAGGAAAGAGTAATGACATGCAAAGCTGAAATTTTAGAGGTTTGGTGTTCGTTGGTATTAATTTCAATCTCAGGACGAACCATGCCTTTATTACGACATTTCTTGGTATAAATCGTTAAAAATAGAATACCCGCGATAACAAATGCAATATAAATAGCCATTCTAAAACCGAGGCCGGATAACAACGGGACGTCGGCTAAACCTTGAGATAAACCCACTGTCATTGGTGCCATGATTGAGGCATTAAAGCCCGAATAAGCCGCAACATAGACTAAAGCAGCACCAAATTTGTCGTCCATTCCCACGGATTTAGCGACTAAAAGACCAATAGGAACAAATGCAATAATTGAGTTAACGACAATCCCTGTTGTTCCTAAAATAGAAAAAACGACAAAGAATATACTGATTAGTAAAAAGTCATTAAGTCTTTTACTGCGCGAGATATTATTGAGTACTTTTTTGATGGCCCCGGTTTCCTCAAGAAGATGTAAAGCACCTCCAGTGAAAATAATCAAAAAGATAATAGGAGCAGCTTTGATTAGACCATCAGCTATTGAGGTGAAAATTTGCCCTGGCAAAATACCGTGTTGTTCTGGTAAGCGCTCATAACTTCCGGGAATGGTATAAGAACTAGATACTTTTGTTTCTATACCATCTTTTACCATGGTGATGACTTTTGTTTCTGATGCATATTGCCCCGCAGGAACGATCCACGTTGCAATACCCGCCAATACTAAGATGAAAAACAAAAGAACATAAGGGTTCAGACCTTCAGAACGTTTTTTAGGTGGTGTTGTTGTATTTGTTGACATCGTTGCCATAGAGTTTCCTATTGGATTATTATTTATTGTGTAATGCGTTGTAATACATTGAAAAATAACTGTGCACGCTCTGTGAGTGACGGTATTTCTAAGTATTCTTTATCACTGTGCTGGTATCCACCAATCGGGCCTAACCCATCTACAGTGGCCGTTCCGACACCTGCAGTAAAAGAGGCATCAGAGCCACCACCCGTCGAAACATCAAGTAAATCAATGTTTAGTTGCGCAGCTTCTTCTTTAATGATGTTGATAAGAACGGTGCTTTCATCCGTTTTAGCCATAGGTGGGCGATTAATTCCGCCTGTTAAAGTGAGTTTGATGCCGTCTAATACTGGTGTACTACATACTTCCCTGACTTTTTTATCGATCTCAATACCCTGTTCTTCAGACGAAATACGGACATCGATTTCTGCTCTGGCATTCGGAGCTACAGTATTCACAGAGGTTCCACCAGAAATTAGGCCAACGTTAACGGATAGGCCTTTATCATGAGCAGAGAGTGCGTGTAACATTTGGATTTTATATGATAATTCCTGAATTGCACTAATGCCTGCTTCGGGGGCAATACCTGAATGAGAGGCTTTTCCTTCAATATTTAATACATAAGTTCCAACACCGCGGCGAGCGCTCACTATAGCGCCATTGGCACGAGCAGGCTCCATCACAAGTGCGTAGCGCTTTCCTAGTGCACATTGTTCGATGACACCGCGAGATGAAATAGAACCAATTTCTTCATCACAATTGAGGAGGATTTCAATATTTTTGTAGCGAATATCTTGATTATCATAAAGTTGCTTCATGACTTGATATACCATGACATGGCTGCCTTTCATATCAATCACGCCAGGGCCATAAGCTCGATCACCTTCAATGCTAAAAGGACGTTCAGTAACGGTGCCTTTAGGAAAAACGGTATCTAAATGCAATAAAATTAATATATCAGCCTTTATTGAAGGGTGATAAATTCGATAATTATTGCCGAGTGATTCATTTTCAATGATTTCGACTTCGAACCCCATTTCGCGATATTTTTCACACCAGACAGCAGCGTGGTTATCTACACCTTCTTTGTCATAAGAGCCTGATTCGATATTGACTACTTTTTCAAGTAGCTTAAGCATACTGTCTTCATGCGCTAAAAAGTTATTATTCATGGTTGTTTCCTTATATTGTATCTACTACAAAATTAAGTTGTTTTTATTGTGGTAAATTTAATTTTAGGTGATATCAAAACAGGGTGTATATTAAGTTAAATTTATCTGATTCAGATTTTCACTAAATTAAACGCTGCTTTCATTAAAGGTAAAAAAACAAAAGAAAAAGTCAGTGTTAAAATTTGCTAATAATAATTGCGATTTTTTTTGATTCTCACTGTTTGTATTATGGGAAATAAATACCATAAATTTTTATGCTCTAGTGAGTCGTATCACAGTAAAGGATATAAGAAGTACCAATACTTGATAGTTGAATCATAGGCATTTTTTGACTGTATCATAATAAATAATTTGTATACAAGATGATTATTCACTAAAAATATAAACCCATTTAGAGAGTAATTTTATGGGGATATATAAGATGGAATACATTGCTGATATTGTTCGAGCAAGTTTGAGTTTCTAATGAAAAATTCTGTATTAGGCTAAATTGAGATTCTTTAAGAGAGTGTGATTAGAATAATTTATAAAATATATAGTGGTTATGCGTTTTTCTAATAATTTAAATAACGATAGCAATTCATTTTTCATAGCTTGTAATATTTAACTGTGTTTTTTTTAAACAAAAAAGTCAGAGTGATTAAATTAAAAACAACTCAGTCAAATTTAGTCTCTGTACTTTTCTTATAAATAGCCTTTGAGCATATTATTGCTTGATAGCCACTCTTTGACGTATTAATTGTATTTTTATTCATCGACTTTTTCTGTCTTCTAAGCGATATAGCTCATTGCAAGAAATAAGGTGAAAGAGAATAAGTTTCTCTTATATGACTATTATGCAGCATGAGAAGAAGCCAATTAGGCGTAAATACTAAGGTGTATGTTAAATTAACGACAAAATACCTACCAAATAATTACATTACGTGATGAAGAATTTAACTTGCATGGAACATTTGTTGTTTTATTTTAGTGGCTTATGTGGTTTTTACTGGGTAATTGATTGTGAAGAATAAACAAAATAATGATATTGTGACGGCTAGCTCATTTATCAAAACTTAACCAACAGCATGAATTTAAAGGCTATTTATTCTTGAATAGAAAAATTTTCTCTTAATTTGAAAAAAGGCACTAATTTTTAGAAAAAATTTTCTATTTCCCTGTGGCATATTTCTTTTAGCAACAAATATAAAGATATCATTTTTACTTTACTATATTGGGTTTTAGATAATGACTAAGAATATTGCTACAATTTTAATTCATGGTGGAAAGCAGCAAGATACTGTTAATCATGCTATTTTTCCTGCTATTACAACAGCCAGTACTTTCGTTCAACAAAGCTTAACAGAGCATGGTGAATATTGTTATTCACGTTGCAGCAACCCAACACGTTATGCATATGAAACCTTATTAGCTGAAATTGAAGGTGGAAGCTATGCAACAGCGACTGCATCCGGTGTGGCTGCTTCAAGTTTAGTTTTAAATTTATTACCAAAAGATTCACATATTATTGCAATGAAGGGTGTTTATGGAGGAACTTTTCGGTTATTTGAACGAGTTTCAACCATTAATAGCGGTCACCAAATAGACTATGTTGATTTGAATAATCTTGATGAAGTTAAAACAAAAATAAAAGATAACACACGCTTAATTTGGATTGAAAGCCCAACTAATCCCTTATTAGAATTAGTTGATATTAATGCTATTTGTTCACTTGCCAAAGAGCATAATATTTTAACTTGTGTTGATAATACATTTGCAACAGCTTGGAACCAAAAACCATTAGAATTAGGTGCCGATTTAGTGATGTTATCGGCAAGTAAATATATTGGCGGCCATTCCGATTTAATTGGTGGTGCGGTGATCACCCAAAGAGAAGACTTAGCCAGCCGCCTTGATTTTCTAAAAACCACCCTCGGAGCAATTGCTTCTCCTTTTGACGCCTACCTTGCTTTACGTGGATTAAAAACATTAGCATTACGTATGGCATCACAATGCAGTAATGCCGCACAAGTTGCGAAATATTTATCAACACACCCGAAAGTTGAGCAGGTTTATTACCCTGGATTACCTTCGCATCCTCAATATGAATTATGCAAAAAACAAATGCGTACAGGAGGAGCGGTTGTGACGATTAAATTAGCAGGGGATATTGAAGACACCAAAGTCTTTTTATCTAAAGTTAAATATTTTGTTTTAGCGGAATCATTGGGGGGTGTTGAAAGTATGGTGAATCATTCGGCAACCATGTCACATGGGTCGATGACAAAAGAAGAAAGAGAAAGTATCCAAGTATTTGACACCACATTACGTTTATCCGTAGGTATTGAAGATATCACAGACTTATTAAATGATTTAGAAAACGCACTATCTTAATTTATTAAAATCAAAATAAAATATAATAAGAGAGCATCTAATGAATGATTATGGGATTTGGACCATTGTCACGCCAATGGTGACGATACTTTTAGCCATTTTTACACGACAAGTTATATTATCATTATTACTGGGGATATTAGTTGGTTTTACCGTTATATATGATCACAATATATTATTAGGTATAAACGGAACGCTCGATGGCATTATTAATACGTTTGCATCACCGGGAAACACAAAAACAATTCTATTTATGGTAATGATTGGCGGTATTATGCGGCTCGTCGTTGTTACTGGTGGTGTGCGTTCATTGGTTAAATTATTAACAAATAAAACAAAGTTAATTAAAAATAAAAAAGCTGTTCAATTAATGGCGATGATTATTACATCATTAATTTTTATTGAAAGCTCTATTAACCAATTAATTGCTGGAGCATCAACAAAAACATTAGCGAAGAAATACGGAGTTTCGCCAGAAAAAATGTCCTACATTGTGCAGACTTCCTGTGTATCAGTGTGTTCATCAGCCATGATTAACGGCTGGGGAGCGGCAATGATGGGGGTTATTGGCGTACAAATATCTAAAGGTTTAATTACTGGAGAGCCTTTTGAAATTTTAGCTGGCTCAATGGTATTTAATATCATGGCGTGGTTTTCCCTCGCTTCAGTGCTGTTTTATATTTTCTCCAATGTTTCTTGGGGGCCAATGAAAAAGGCGGATTTACGCGCAGAGCAGCAGGCTTTAACTTTATTATCCGCGGAAGAAACTGAGCAGGATGATGAAGATATTATTGAGCACCCTAATTGCCATACCTCTCTTAACTTCTTTATCCCAATTTTATCAACGGTATTAATGGTGCCTGTTGCGCTTTATATCACCGGTAATGGCGATTTTAGTAAAGGTAGCGGTTCAACATCGGTATATTGGGGAGTCATGTTTGGAACTTTAGTCTCTTTTGTGTGGTTCTTAGCACGTCGCGTACTTAATATTGAGACTTTCTTTAAAGAATTATATATCGGTTATGCCAGCATGGTAAAAATTAGCTCGGTGATGATCCTCGCTTTTTTAATGGGAACCGTTTCTTCAGATTTAAATACCGGTGCCTATATAGCAGAAATCACCTCGGGTGTTATTTCGCCGGCTTTCTCAATAGGCTTTATCTTCTTAATTAGTGCGGTAATGTCATTAGCAACAGGAACATCGTGGGGAACATTTGCCATTATGATCCCAATTGGTGTGCAATTAGGACTTTCAGTCGGAATGCCTGTTGAATATATGATTGGTGCAGCCATTGCAGGTTCAATTTACGGAGACATGACATCACCAATTTCCAGTGATGCAATTGTGGCTTCTATGGCAACAGATTGTGACCATATTGAGCATATTCGTACCCAAATGCCTTATGCAACAGTTACGGCCGCGTTTGCGCTGATAGTTTATCTGTATTTAGGTTTCACATATTAATAAAGTGAATAAAATAATAAAGATTAGGCAAAATTAGCTGCAATAAATAAAATAGATTTATTTCAAGGAGTAGCACCGCTAGTAAAACTAAATAATCATTCAGAATATTTAGGTCATAATATTTATACTGATGGTGCACTCGCTATTTTTGTTCATTCTGAAATCAATGTGGCAATAATTAAATAGACTTTTGATAATGCGATTTACTTATGAAAATTAATACCAAGGTTATTCATGGATACCCCATGACAGATAAATATACCGGAAGTTCTTCTATCCCGTTATATCAATCATCTACATTTTCACAAGCCAATATTGAGGAAAGTTACGACCATATTTATTCTCGTTTTTCCAATCCAACGAGAGATGCATTAAGTGAGGCTATTTGCGCGATTGAAAATGCAAAATTTGCTGAAGTTTTTTCCTCAGGAATGGCAGCAATAAGCGCCGTATTGCTTAATTTTAGTCAGGGCGACCATATTGTTGCCTGCAAAAATATATATGGTGGCTCTTTCCAATTAATGACTGAATTTTTACCACGCTACGGTATTTCAGTCACATTTGTTGATGCGACTAATCCAATGAATTATCAGCAAGCAATAATGGAAAACACCAAAGCGTTTTATATTGAAACGCCATCTAATCCAACGTTACAAGTGACGGATTTAAAATCTGTTATTGGGATTGCGCAGCAGCATAATATTATTACTATCTGTGACAATACCTTTATGACGCCGTTGTTATCAGATGTTATTTCTCTTGGAATTGATTTTTCTATTAATAGCGCAACTAAATTTATTAATGGCCATAGTGATGTGATCTTGGGGACGGTAGCAACGAATAACCCTGAATATGCGAGGTGGTTACATAAGTCTGCAGTTGCTATTGGCAGTATTGCTGCACCATTTGACAGCTGGCTGACAATGCGAGGTTTAAAATCAATGGCAATGCGGGTTGAACGAGCCAGTGAAAATGCGCAAAAGCTTGCAGAATATCTGAATGAGCATCCAAAAGTACAACACGTTTTTTATCCTGGGTTAGCTTCGCACCCAAATCATATCATTCATATGCAGCAATCTAAAAATGGCGGAATGGTGGTTTCCTTTGATTTGGGTAGCTATGAAAATGTAAAACGATTTTTAGACGCGGTTCGTATTCCACTCGTTGCAGTCAGTTTAGGGGGAATTGAATCAATTATTTCCTACCCTAAAATGATGTCCCATGCTTGTATCCCTGAAGAAGAGAGATTACTGCAAGGCGTAACGGATGGGTTATTGCGTTTCTCACTGGGCTGTGAAGATATTGATGATTTACTTGCTGACGTCGGTTCTGCTTTATCGCAAATACAGTAATTAGGCGATTATCAACGTATTTTAATTCCTCAGTGGCACTAATCACATCCCAAGAAAGTACCAATAATATATTCAAGCCCTCTAAATAATCAGATTATTTAGAGGGCTTTTACTTCACGAAACGGTTATTTGAACGATATAAAACTAAAGACAAAGCTCTTTATTCGCTGGATTTAATTTAGCGGCTTGTTGGATATGTCTTAAAGTTTCAGTGGCCAATAGTGCGGAGGCTTCATAAAATGCATTCCCGCTTTGCAATTGCATTTTCTCTAAATAGCGATAGACCCAAGGTAGAAAATGTAATTCTAGCAATTCGCGTAGTAGTTCTGGTTTATTTTCAATCACCCAGGCGGTGAGAAGAAATAATAACCCTACATGATCTTCTGGCTCTTTTTGGTTTAATTCAATATTGATTTGGTTATTACGGAGCCATGCTCTTAACTCAAGTGTCGAAATACCAAAAATAACATTTTCTTTATCAAGATAAACAGAACCCCAAGGTGGTGCTGGTAATGCATAAGGGCCTATAAATAAGCGCTGATAGGCTTCTTGTAATGTTTCTGATTCAGAAAGATTATCTTGAAAGAGTTTATCAATACGTTGGCAATCATAATCCTGAGTAAATGGCCATTCAGCTAACCATTCGCTCGTCGTAAATAAATCAATTAACTTATTTACGCGTGCATCAGAAGGGTCATAATAAAATAATGCCCCTAAAGTTTGCGCGCAAAGCGAAAAATCTGCCAATAATTTTTGTTCCATATTTGTCCACATTGCTATGTTGATGATGACTCTTTGGTGTGATCGTAGCGAAACATGAGATTGTTGTCGATGATAAGAAAGTCATTAACCTTCTTATCATCGTAAAAAACAATGAATTAGTCGTTAGCCTGCAACAGCCATACCCACCGTCATATGCAGCCCGTAGAAAATGCCTCTACCAATCAATTCACCAAAAATCACCAATAATACGGCGACTAGTAGCCCAATAATTGAAGGGTTTTTCATTTTAACATGCGGGTAAATCCAGAAAGCTAGCCCCAATGTTAAGCAAACAGTACGCCATCCCATCAGTGAGGCATAATCTGGAACAAGCTCTGATGCTTTTTGTACTGAACTTTGGATAGAGCCTAATTCAAACCCCTGCGCTGTCACCAAGATACTACTCGCAATCACTGCAACAATACTGATTAATGTAAAGAAGCGGACGTTATTGATATCATAGCTAGCTATGCGCAATAAAAATGCGGCAAGAACAGGCCCCGCAATAAAGCTGGTTAGGATAAATTGCAAACTACCATAGTGATTAAACCAAGTTGGGACGGTATCAATTTGGTAAACGCGAGATATGGCATAAATAAATATTGCCGCACAAATGATAGTGACGATTAACCAAATATTGCCGACAGACTTGGGCATCTTCTTTAATAATGACAATAACCAATATATCCCACCTAAGGCAAAGAATATTGAGCCACTGACTATTTCGTTACTGAGCGCTGAATGCCCAACACGTATCATCGAATTAAAGGCACGCATCGGTGAGCCCATATGTAGCATGGAGAGTAAAAAGCCAACTCCCATTAACACCCATAAACCAAACATGCTCATCACTATTTTATGATGCTGTTCTTGCATGGGTTTCATTAACAATACCAGAGCCATGAGAATAAATGCGCCAGCAACACTTTGACCTATAACGGTGAAGAAGATTAACGGATATTCATGTAAGCCTGCGCCCATTTTAAACTTCCTCCGGATTAGCTAAATAACCTGTGGTGTCGCCCACAGGACGGCAATTTGCATTGAGATTTAATACAATATTGGGTTTGGTATAATGTGCTGCTGGTAGCGGTGCTATTTCATTGATTGTTCCGTATTTCTCACGTAACTCTTCAATGGGCCCAAAATCTAATGCACGTAGCGGGCAAGACTCAACACAAATGGGTTTTTTGCCTTCAGCCACACGTTCATAGCAGCCATCACATTTAGTCATATGCCCTTTGACTGCATCAAACTGCGGTGCACTATAAGGACATGCCATATGGCAATAACGGCAACCAATACAGACACTTTCGTCAACAACGACAAAGCCATCTTCACGTTTATGCATTGCGCCACTTGGGCAAACTTTAACGCAAGCAGGATCTTCACAATGGTTGCATGAAATAGAGAGGTAATAAGAAAATACATTTTGATGCCATGCGCCATCTTGCTCTGTCCAGTCGCCGCCTGCATATTCATAAATACGACGAAAATGAACATCAGCGGATAAGTTTTTAAAATCTTTACAGGCGAGTTCACACGTTTTGCAGCCCGTACAACGTTGTGTATCAATATAAAAACCATATTGTTGTGACATACCGGGCTCCTTATAGTTTTGCAATTTCAACTAAGTTAGTATGCTGAGGGTTTCCCTTAGCAAGCGGTGAAGGGCGTTGAGTTGTGAGGACATTAATACACCCGCCTTGGTCTACTTTTTTGCCAAACATATCGGCATCTAACCAAGCCCCTTGGCCCATAGCCGTCACCCCAGGCATGATCCGCGGAGTCACTTTAGCTGGAATATGAACTTCACCTCGGTCATTGAAAACTTTGACCATATCACCCTGATTAATACCACGCGCTTTGGCATCTATTGGGTTAATCCATATTTCTTGGCGGCAGGCTTGTTTTAAGATATCAATGTTGCCATAACTTGAGTGTGTTCTGGCTTTATAATGAAACCCTGTCATTTGTAATGGGTATTTTTTATTAAGGCTATCGGTATGGCTTTCAAAGCCTTCTGTGTAAATTGGTAACGGATCAATCACATCATCTGGTGCTAATTGCCATGTTTTCGCTATCTCAGCTAGGCTTTCAGAGTAAATTTCTATTTTTCCTGAAGGCGTTTTCAGTGGATTAGCTTGAGGGTTATCTCGGAAGGCTTTAAATCCAATGACATGCTCACCTGGGCATTTGTGCTTGAAAATACCCACGGTTTTCATTTCTTCATAAGTTGGCATATCAGGGTAGCGTTCGCGACTTTTTTCACATAAATATTTAACCCATTCGTGCTGGCTGCGGCCTTCGGTGAATTTCTGTTCGACATCAGGGCCTAAGCGTTTAGCAATTTCCGACAAAATTTCATAGATGGGTTTACGCTCAAATTTAGCGCTAGTCGCTGGTTGGCCTAAGATCATGTAAGACATGTTTCCTGCGGACTCGCTAGGAATAAGGTCTTCTTGCTCGGTAGGCATTAAATCAGGTAATAAAATATCGCAATATTTTGCTGATGCCGTCATGAAATGGTCGATACCAACAATCATTTCGCATTTGCTGTCATCTTGCAAAATTTCATGGGTACGGGCGATATCACTGTGCTGATTTATCAATGTGTTACTGGCATAGCACCATAAGAACTTAATGGGAACATCTAATTTATCTTTCCCTTTGATGCCATCGTGAATGGCGGTCATTTCTGTGCCGCGTTCAATCGCATCAGTCCATGTGAAAACGGAAATTTGTGTTTTGACTGGGTTATCGAGCATTGGAAACCATTCAACACCTGAATCATAGGTGCCTTCACGACAGCCTGAATTTCCGCCACTGATACCAACATTACCTGTGATAATGGCTAACATGGCAATTGCTCGAACGGTTTGTTCACCATTTGAATGACGTTGAGGGCCCCAACCTTGAACAATATAAGCGGGTTTCGCTTGGCCTATTTCACGAGCTAACTTAATGATTTTATCTGCTGGAATACCTGTAATTTTAGCGGCCCACTGTGGTGTTTTAGCCACACCATCAGCACCTTGGCCTAAAATATAGGCCTTATAGTGACCGTTTTGAGGAGCAGAAGCCGGTAAGGTTTTTTCGTCATAGCCAATACAGTATTTATCCACAAACTCTTGGTCAACCATATCCTCAGTGATAATCACATAAGCTAATGCAGCTGCAAGTGCGCCATCAGTACCAGGGCGAATAGGTAACCATTCATCTTCTCTACCAGAAGCTGTGTCATTATAACGAGGGTCAATAACTATCATGCGCGCATTCGAACGCTCACGTGCTTGTTCGACATAATAAGTCACACCTCCACCACTCATACGAGTTTCGGCTGGGTTATTACCAAACATCACAACTAGTTTTGTATTTGCGATATCGTCGGGGCTATTGGCTTCTTGAGAACCATACAGATAATTCATACCCGCACGAATTTGCGCAGTACTATAACTGCCATAGCGGCTCAGGAAACCACCACATGAATTCATTAAACGGTAGGGAACATTCGAATTGGTGATATTACCGCCATCAACGCCAGTGCCATAGAGAACATGCACAGCTTCATTGCCGTAATTTTGCAAAATATCGCGCAAACTATTACCAACGGTATCAAGGGCCTCATCCCATGAAATTCGGACAAATTTGCCTTCACCACGTTTACCCACACGTTTCATTGGGTACTTTAATCTATCTGGGTGGTTCATTCTTCTACGGATTGAGCGGCCACGCAGGCAAGCTCTTACTTGATGATTGCCATATTCATCTTTTCCCGTGGTATCAGATTCAACCCAATATACTTCATCGTCACGAACATGGAGACGTAATAGGCAACGGCTACCACAGTTAACGGTACATGAGCTCCAAACGGCTTTTTCTTCAGCGGATGTTGAGTTTTGAGTGTTATCGATTGCTTTTGCATTGAAAGGAAGTGATAAACCGCCTACTGCAGCAAATAAACCGCCTGCAGCGCCAGATTTCACGACATTGCGCCTTGAGATAGGGCTATTTAATAATTTATTTTTTGTATTCATTGATATGAGCCTTTATGACCATATTAAATATAATGTTATTCAAGGGTTATCTTACTCTGACATGTTTAGTTTTTTTTGCGCCATATCAATGAAGTTATATTTGCAAAACTGGTAACTTTTCTATAATAAATAAATTATATTGATAATCAATATCATCTTAACATCATGAATATAAGGAATTTTTTATTTCACTTGCTGGAGATTGAAATTTTAGAAATGTTAATGTTTGGTTTTGTAGAGAAAATATTTCTCTAGGTGAGGAGTTTTCGAAAAATAGGGAGAATATTTCTAGCAGTATAGTTGGAAAATAATAATAAATTTCTCTAGAGTCATTAATTGTTCTAAAAAAATAATAAAGATCATCATTATTTTTCGGAATAAAAAGCAAATACGGAATAACTATCTATTAGATGAATATCTAATACCTAATTAAGACGTAACTTCTTAGTGGGAATAATATTTATTTTCAACTGAGGTTAATTAAATTCAATATTAAGTGTTATAGATTGAGCAAAACCTGCAGGTGGTTTACCTACAGAGCGGCTTTTTTGTACTGCAAGCAAAGCAGCTTGATCTAATGAATCATTTCCTGAGCTACTTGCTAAGCGAATTAAGCTAATTTCCCCGTTTTGGCTTAATTGAAATTGTATTGTTGCAATACCACGGTTTTTCATTTTTTTCGCGCGGCGAGGGTATTGTTTATTTCTCTCAACTTCTTGGCGTAGTTTTTCACGGTAAGCATTAATTAATTGGCTATTAGTATCACTAGTCGCATGTTGGTTTTTGGGACCTTTTATTCCTGCGGATTGAGACGATACAAGGGCTCCAGCCTTTTGTTGTTGTGCGATTGGCAAATCATTTTTAATTTCTGTATTAGCTGGTTTGTGAGCGTTTTCAGTTCTTTTAGTGAGTTCTTTGGGCTTCACTGGTTCTTTTGGGGTTTTGATCACCTTTTTTTGCTTTTTAGGCGCAACAATGACGGCGTGTTCAACTATTGGGCTGGAAGCAATTTTTACCTCATTAGGTGTGTCTATAGGCAGGGGGATCTCTTCAGGTTCTGCAACGTTAACAGCTTGAGTCAATGCGATCGATATAATAGGCGCATCCTGTAGTGCTTGGTTTTTTAAGGATAATGATTGAGCCGTAACATAGGTTAAGTACCCAATAACAAGAACATGAAGTGTTATGGATAGCATAAAAGTGATTAATTTTCGACTCATCATAAAACCTCAATATTCTTTCTCGTTGAACCTAAAGAGGGGAGACCAATACAGGTATTAAGTAGTTATGTTTGAGTTATGACTCATAAGGTAAAATAACGATTCGAATTATATGTTAATAATTATCAATTGCAAATGATAGTTATTATCAACTTTGGTGGGTGCATATTATAATTTGTTAATATTTTGATTTTTAATGAAATATTATTTATAAGTAAAAAGGCTTGGTGAGTAGCCAAGCCTTAATGAGGTTAATTGTGTGATAAATTAGTTAAATATCATTCTCTATTTTATTTTTTGCAAAAAAAAGAGGATTATTTCGGCGTGTTTATAGGGGTTTTAATATACAAAGAACACCGTGAAGATAAGCAACACGGTGTTCGAATATTTATTAATAGTAAAATTAAGAGCGTTTAGCTACCGCTTCAGAGATACTTACAGCGTTCTCTCTATTTGCAAACCAACGGACACGTAAAAGGTCATATCCAAGATTAAACGCATAAGTATAAAATAAGAAAAAGACAAAAAAGCCGATTTCAAGTAAGAATGCATCTAAGAATGACATTTGAAGTAAAAACGCCAGCATTGGGACACCCATGATCACAAAGCTTAATTCAAATCCAACAGCATGAAAAACACGCACTTTGGCTGGGCGAGCCCCCTTGGATAAAGGCCAATAACGGTCAAAAGCCATGTTATAAAATAAGTTTAATAGCATTGCCAGCGTCGATAAGACAATAGCCACTGTTCCCATTTGGAAAATTGAGCGTCCTAAAAGCCACGCACTGACCGGTGCAGTTATCGCAATTGCGATGACCTCAAATGAAACTGCATGAAAAATTCGCTCAGTTAATGTTTTTGTATACTTGCTCATAACTACCTCAAAGATATAGAAAATTAATTTTTAGGTAAAAATCGGGTGCAATTATTTGCTATTTTATATATATACAAAATGGCAGCCATCGAAAAAAGCGATACCTTATGAACTATTCTATAGAAACATTGCGTACCTTTGTGGAAGCGGCATCCTTAAAGTCATTCTCTGCTGCGGCACGTAAATTAAATAAAAGCCAATCAACTGTCAGTACGACAATCAGTGGTTTTGAAGACGATTTGGGGTTTGCGTTATTTGATAGGCAGGGGCGTGAATCAACATTGACTTTTGCAGGTAGAAAAGTTTTGAGCTTAGTTGAGGATATTTTATCAGCAGATGAGCGTCTTCAAGCGCTTAGAGTTGAGTTGCTCCCTGATATTGAGCCTAGGTTAAGTTGTGCTTTTTCAGATACCTATCAGCCACCTCATGCTGAGCATATTGTAACAACATTAGATAGGCAATTTCCGCATCTTGAGTTTGAGTTTTTAATTGCAGAAAATAATGCTGTTATCGAAATGATCCAGAACCAACAAGCCCATGTTGGTATGATGGAGTCCCGTACAGAATATCCTGCGGATATTTCTTTTTCTCGTTTACCTATTCAAGGTGAATTAGGTTTATATGTATTAGATAGTCATCCATTAGCTAAAGAGAAAAAAATAACTTATCAACATTTAACGATGACTCGTCAATTACGGCTAAGCAGTAGCAGCCAAATTATTATTAATAGTGAAAAGAACTGGTTTGCACCTAATTATTTATTATTATTAGAAATGGCAGAACAAGGGGCTGGATGGGCAATATTACCAACATGGTTAGTTAAGCAATTTGGACATAACCGTTTAGTGAGTATTAATTATGATTTATGGCCACGTAAAATTGATGTGGATTTAGTTTGGTCTAAGAATAATCCACCCGGAAAAGCGGGGTACTGGTTGATTAATAAATTGCTTGATAGCTAAAATTAAGAGTATTAATTTTAAAATTCATGAATTTTCGATATATTTTTTATTGTAAAATAGTATTTACTAATTGTAATAAGATATTATCTTGTAAATAAACGTAATATAATTTTTAAAATTGGTTTTATATCGCTAATCTTAACTTAATCAAATTGTTGTTTGAGTTAATTTATTAGAGGATAAAAATGAAAAAATTATTAGTACCTACACTCTTTGCTGTTGTATCTACTATGTCATTTGCTGTTCAAGCAGCTACAACTCCAGCAGCAAGCCAATCACAGAATGCGGAACATAAATTAAATGCTTACGAAGAAATTATGGTAGGCAAAGTTTGGACAACGACAGAAGCTTTAGATCAAGATAAAAAAGAAGTTAATGCGGATGATAAACAAGTCGCTAACTTTTTTGGTTTAGCGGAGTATTATCCAGACGGTACATTTAATATGACCACGTTTGATGGAAAACCTAAAATGAAAGGTGACTGGTCATTTGATGAAAATGGCAAAACTCGCTCATTAACAGCGAAAGATGACGAGGGTAAAGTCTTGTTTACTCGTGTTGTTGAAAATGTCACAGTAACCCCAGAAGAATACACATATCGTATTTATCCAGAGCAAGATAATAAAGATAAGTACTTTGATATTGTTCATAAAGTTAAGAAATAATATTTTGTACCAATAGCGCAGTCTAAATATGAATCTTATTTATTCTGCGCTATTAGTGTTTCTGTCGCTTATTTAAAACAAGTCTCAGCCCAACGCGTTAACCCTGCAGTAACGGAACCAAAATCATCCCCACGTACTATCGGAATATTAGGTAATTCTTGGCTAATAGCTTGGTGTAATATTGGGGAGCGAGCACTCCCACCTGTAACGTAAATAGCATCAGGTTTGACCCCGCCTTGGTTGACTGCTTCTTTAACCAATTCAATCATTTTACTTTTTGGTGATTCAATTGATTCCACCATTTGTTCATGGGGAATATTCACTTCTAATTTTTCAGAAATTAATTTAATTTGTGCTAAATAGCTTGAGGCGTCTGATAAAGCAATTTTAGCTTCTTCAGCTTTACGTACTAAGCTATAACCTAATGTTTCATTATAAACTTCTAGTAATCGAGATATTATTTGAGGTTCTTTTGCATCTTGTTTTAAGCGTGTTAACGCTGCCAAGTTTTGTCTTGAATAAAACTCTTTTTGTGCTTCAACATTATTGATAGCAATAGGGTTCCAAAATTGCAGGAATGGCATTTTAATGCCTGATAAAGATTGGCTTTCCATCCCAAAAAGCGGCATCAATTGTTTTAATGCAAGGTAAATATCAAGGTCATTTCCACCCACCCGTTGTCCACTATGAGCAAGTAAGGATTGTGTTCTGTCTTGTGCATTTCTATAAGTGGGCCCCATATGGATTAATGAACAATCCGTTGTTCCACCACCAATATCAACGACTAGGATAATCTGGTCTTTATTTAATGTTGATTCATATTCAAGCCCTGCGGCTACGGGTTCGAATTGAAAAGTAATATGATTAAATCCTGCGCGTTTTGCCGCGCGATAGAGTATTGATTCTGCTTGTTGGTTCGAGAGTTCCCCTCCACGACCATGAAAGTTAATAGGGCGTCCAATCACAGTATCATCAATAATCTGTTGTAAATTATTTTCTGCGGTATTCTTTATATTTTTCATCATGGCGCAGACAAGGTCTTCAAAAAAACTAATTTGAGTCTCATGTAAGCCAGATGCTCCCAAAAATGATTTAGGGGACTTCACATAATATACATCTCTAGGATCACTTAAATATAAATCTAAAGCGGCTTGCCCAAATACGATGTCTTCAGGCATTAAATCGATCCCTTCATCACGGTTAAATGCGATAGATCTTTTTAAAATTTGCTGCCCGATTTCATTCGAGGGGGCGATTTTACAATGGCGAAATAAATGCTCAGAGACTGATTCTCTTGTCGGTGCGCATAAGGTTGATGGGATATAAACGTTATCGCCTTCTAATGGTAATAATGTGGGTATCCCGTTCTTCATGACCGCAATAGCGCAGTTAGATGTACCGTAATCAAAACCGATAAACATTTCGCCTCCAAGAGTAACTATTTTGAAAAAAGGCTGAGACTTTATATCAAGCAGGGATGAATTACTATTGAAAAATAATTCTATATGAGGGATAGCTCAAAAGGAGATAGTCTGAATTGATCGCATTTTGCCTAGATGCTCTGTTAGTACAGAGTCTCCACGATAAAATGTAATCATCATTAAAGGATTGATTTACGGAATGACAGATATCTAAAGAGAATATAGTTTTTTATGTAATATTTAATTTGAGCCCTTTGATATATTAATGAAATCTTAAAGGGCTCGGAAATATCTTATTTAAACAGTTGAGTTTTATATTTACTTAATTATTACAATACTTATTCCAAATAACATTAAAGTCATTATCAGGAAATTCTTTATCATCTCTATCGATTAATGGAATGGAAACAACATTACGACCATCATTATGAAGATAAGTTTTGACCACAAAACGTTTAAATGAATATGAATTTTGGCTAGTAAAAATAAGTACTTCACCGCATACATAGCCTAGCATACCATGGTCTAAGGTTTCTCTTATCTCATGATATTTAACATTTTTATACTCAGCTGTTTTGGGAAATGCTAAAAAATCTTCAACCGCTTTTTGAGATTTTTCTACAATGTCTAAATCAGGTGTATAGTTACTTACAACGCCTCCTATAAAGGACGCGCCTGCAATTAGGCCAATAACTAAAAATGAAAATATTTTATTTTTCATAGTGTTTATTTCTTATGTTATTATTTTTGAACCTCCCAATGAATGCCATAATATAAAAGTAAATAAAATTTATCACCATAAGCTAAATTTTAATTGATAATTTCACTTACGGAGATATACTTGGATTACATTTGGGATAATTTACTGTTGCCAATCTAACATAAGATTATTTGAAGTAATATAGGGGGGACACAATGGTAATCAATAAGAAACGAAAAATTACACATTTAAATAAATAGACATTCATAAAAGAATATTTTATCACTACTGTGATAATTTAGTATGTATTAATCCCTAGCGTAATAAAATTAATAATAAAGATAGGATTATTATTTTTTATTCTTCATTATTTTTGCCATATGAATAGCTTCAATGAGCTGAGAGCGATTAATACGAGAACTATTACTATCTAATAACTTTTGCCAAATATCAATCGCTTGCTCATAATTTGCATTCATAAAGGCATCAGAAGCAACTAGCATTAATGCGGTAACTTCTTGATTATCAAGGCTTAATGCTTTATTGATTACCGCTCTGACATATTCGGTTAGCTGTTGACCTGCTTGGTAATATAAAACGGTTGCAATAGCAGAGTATATTTGAGCATTTTCCCCGCCATATTTTAGTGCTCTTTGATAAGCAATCAACGCATTATCATAACTGTTTTGATAAAGATAATATTCACCCAGTATAGCCCAAAGCTCACTATTTTTAGGCGATTGACGAATATCATTTTGTAAGCGTAATAAATCCTTTTGTTCTTGCTGCAATGGTGTGAATGAGAGCAGTGGATCGGATATACGTTGATATTCCTGATAAGCTAATTCAAATCGAGGTGAGAAGAAGTAACCAATAACAACCAACACAATTAATATGGCAAGTAATTTATTAAAATGCCATTGCAGGATAGTCGAGGGTGTTGTTATATCTGGGGGTAATAATTGCTCGGATATTTGTCGATGGCTAAAATTGTTCTCTATAAGTTGCTGTTTTTGTGACCGAGTAAATTTGAAAATGAAATAAAAAATGCCAATCAGAGCAATAGCAGGCAATCCCCAAAGCAGGGCAGTTCCAATCGTTAGCGGTGGGTTATACAGCACGAAATCACCATATCGTTCGGTCATATAGTGCATGATTTGCGCTTTATCTTTTCCTTCTGCAACCATTTTAAAAACTTGGTGGCGCATACTTACTGCTGTGGGGGCATTGGATTCGAGTAAATTTTGGTTTTGGCATTGCGGGCAACGTAACTGTGAGGCGATCTGCAAAGAATACTCTTGTTCTTCAATGGAATTAAATTCCCACACATCAACGATTTGAGCATTGGATATAAAAGAGAAAAATAGGAAAAATAGTGCTAATAGGATTCTAAGCATTTTTTATTCTCCCTTTTACCCAGCTTATTAATAGGCCAAAACACATCACAAACGCACCGCCCCAAATCCATTGAATGCCATCTTGCACGTAAAGGCGTATCGCGTAGCTATTTGTTCCTGTTTTCTCACCTAATACCGCATACCAATTGCGTAACCATCCCCAATATATACCAGGTTCAATCATTAATTGCTGGCGAGCGGTATAAAGGCGGCGCTCGGTGATTAACTGGTGTAATGGCTGGCCAGCTTTGCTAATTTGTATAATAGCCTTTTCGGTCGTGTAATTAGATTTAGCTTCAAGTTGCAGTTCGTTGAATTGGAATTGATAACCGGCGAGTGAAATAGATTGCCCAACAGAAAGATTAACACTCGTTTCGTGGTGGCTACCAATTGACAAGGCAATACCAGTAGCAAAAATTACAACTCCTGTATGAGCGATAAGGGAAGGGAAATGTTGCCGAATAGCATCGATAGGACGTAGCCAAAAGATAAGCAAAATTGCAAATAAAAAACCACAAGAAATGGCGATAATAAGCCCTTTAGACCAAAGAGATAAGCTTAATAACACACTGAGAAGTATAATTAAAAGAATACGCCATTGGGGTTTAATGCGAGTTTTGCTAAGAGGATAAATGGCACTCACAGCCATTATGATTAGCATTAAAATACCAAATGGTAATAACGCTTGGTTAAAATAAGGCGCCCCAACCGATATTTTCCCCCAACCAAATAACGTATAAATCATTGGGTAAAGCGTGCCCGTCAGGACAATAAATAATACAGTAGAAAATAGGATTAAAGTGAGTAATAAGTAAAGCTGACGGCGATTAATATTAGTTGGTAAATTATCGATATTTTTAGCTTTCCAACCATATATACATAAAGCCCCGAAACTCAGAAAACTGAACAATAAAAAGAGGGGAGCAGCCCTAACGTTATCCAAAGCAAACGCATGGACAGACATTAAAATCCCTGAGCGTACAATTAATGTGCCTAATAAAGATAAAATAAACGTAAGAATTGCCAGCAATATAGACCAGTGGCGATAGTGCCCAGTTTTGCGTGAGACTGTTAAGCTATGAAATAGGGCAGTTGCACTTAGCCATGGCAATAATGACGCATTTTCAACAGGGTCCCAAAACCACCAACCACCCCAACCAAGTTCACTGTATGCCCACCATGACCCAAGAGTGATACCCAAAGTGAGTATGCACCAACTAGGAACGACAAAGCGCCAACAGAGCCCGGCGATAGTTTGGTTAAATTGCCCGCAAAGTGTAGATGCAAGCGCTAAGGCGGTTACGACCATTAACCCGCTATAGCCTAAATAAAGTAGAGGGGGATGTAATATTAATCCCCAATGTTGCAGCATTGGGTTGAGATCTCTCCCTTCAATAGCGGGAGGAAAAATGCGAACAAAGGGGTCAGAATAAAAGACGATAAACAGTAATAATGCCGCACTGATAATGGCAAGAAGCGTTAGTGTGAGAGGAAACACGAGGTGAGTTTGCTGGCGATAACGCCATGCAAATAGACAACTCCAAGCTGAGATAAACAGCAGCCAAAGAAATATTGACCCTTCATGGCCTCCCCATACTGCCGCAATTTTAATATATAGCGGCGATAGCCGATGGCTATGTTGCGCCACATATACGACCGAAAAGTCACTTTGAATAAAACTGATAGTTAAACAAATATAAGCAACGAGCAAGAAAAGAAATTGTAAGTAGGTCCAAAGAATATTCCGAGGCATTTGCCTCGGAATATGGCGGAAGAAACCAATAACTCCGAATGATACTTGAAAACAGGCAATACACAGTGCCAATGCAAGGCAGAGAAAGCCAATTTCTGGGAGTATGAGTTCCAATGATTACCCTTATTATTTAGTGAGTTATGCGACGGTCAACTGCCCTGCGTATAACACAAAGAAGCGTAAGCAGAAGACACCCAGTAAGCTTGCACCACTGATAATCAATACTCTTGCTGCGCCTTGTCCTTTGTCCATCCATTTCTTGAATAGAAGTGGAATAATAAAACCAAACCCGACAACACCAATCCAAAACCACCAAGTCCAGAAACCACCGCCTAATGCAGCAATTAATGAACGGATTTTCCCATCGTCTCCTAAAGCTAACCCGACAAAAAAGGCCGCTAATAGGAATATCTCCAACCAAATAACAAAGCTTTCGATACGGTGCAAAAATGCGGTTTCGCCGTTATGAATATTTTTGCGGTAGCGCAATGCGATTGCTATGAGTGATACCGCAATACCTGAAGATATTCCTGAAAATAGGAATAAAGCTGGTAATAATGGGTTGTTTAAGAATGGATAAGATTTTAATGCTGAAAGTAAAAAACCGGTATAAGCCCCAAGCAAAACGGCCAATATGAGCATCACAATATCCAGAAAACGCATTGCACGGTTTAGCAGGGTTAATACTCTTGGGATGATGGTAAATTTGGGCAGCCATTTTTGCTGTAAAACAATGAGTTCTTTTTCATAGATTTTAGCTAGCCAAATAACAAGCACTGCCATATACACTTGGAATAACATCACACCCATCGACATAACTGAGGTCGGGCTGTAATGAAACATTAATTTCCAGAACGTCCATGGACGCGTCAAATGAAGAATTAAGATCAATAACCCAAAGATGATCGTCGTCGGAGCTAAAATCAGTGTTGTGCGCATTAGAGTGCTATCACTGCCAGCCGAAGTGGGATAATACTGGCGCATAAGTACCGCAAGTACTACAAGCCCAGCCGAAATACCAATTAAGAATAAGTAAACCGCAATGGGCCAGTCCCACACTAAGGATTCAAAATGGAAAGCAGAAGCTGTTGTCATTGGCTAACCTCCCCATATTTGAACGGAACCCGATACATTTTGGGGTGAGTACCGAGTGCAATTTTGAATCGATAAGTCGGTTTTTCTTTTAGCATCAACGAAATATCGCTCTTAGGGTCATCTAAATTACCAAAGGTTAATGCTTTGGTCGGGCAAGATTCGACGCAAGCCGGCTGCTTGCCCTTTTTTAGATTCGTTTTACGGCAGAAATCACATTTATCCGCGGTTTTATTGATGGGGTGAATAAACCTGACGCGATAAGGGCAGGCAGCAATACAGTATTGGCAGCCGACACATAAGTCAGGGTTGACATCAACAATCCCTGTCGTTTTATCAATAAAAGAGGCACCAGTAGGGCAAACATCGACACAAGGTGCACTTTCACAATGTTGACAGGAGTGGCGAAAAAAACGGTATTTAACATCAGGAAACTGGCCAATAGGCTCACTACGGATGATAGTTAACCGCGAAACACCTTCTGGGACTTGGTTAACCTCTCGGCATGCATCCATACACGCCGTACAGCCGATGCACAGATTTTCATCGTGCACCATGCCGTAGCGAACGCCATCTATTTTCATGGTGTTAGCTAGCGTATGGCTAGCAACTCCTCCTACCGCCGCCAGTGCTCCTGAGTAGATAATGAATTGACGACGAGAACAACTCATGGCTGCTCCTTACGCAATTTCACCGCTGCTGGGTTGAAATCAGGGTTATTGCGTTGATCTGAGTGGCAGTCGACACATATTTTTACTTTGCCCTTATCAGTCAGCACCTTCATCGTATCTTGTTTCGGATGAAGGTCATGGCAACTCGCGCAGGCTACTTTGGTGACGTGAACATCATGAGGCCAGAACGCTTTTTGCAGCTGCTCCGGTAAGTGACATGATAGACAGACACTGTTTTGTTGCTCAACGGTATACATTGGGTTGTTAAAGCGCATGACATCTTTGACGCCTTCACGGTGATCAGGCCCAGGGTTACCGTGGCAGTTGGTACAAGTCACGGGTAAATTATTGTTAGGGTTAACCACTTCTGCGTGAGTGCCATGCATGCCTTCTTGGTCAGGTTTATGGCAGTCTAAGCAGGCTTTGTCAGCGCTGCGTTGCTGCGTGACAACCCAACGGCCTTCTGCATTTTCTTGGGCCATTTGTGGGGTTGCGGATGCGGCTGTTGCCCATAATAAGCCTGTTGCCAGCACCCCAGCAGTTAATAACGAACGTAGTACGCTCATATTCACTCCATTGGTTGTATTGCCCCATTATTTGGGGCAAATCATGGTTATTTGGCTAATAGGTCATTTTTACGAGCTTGGTCATCCCATTGCGGAACCACAGTTTTTAAGAACTCTTGTTTTTCCGCATTGATTTTTTGCATATCTAAACCAATGGCTTGTTGCGCTTTTTCCTTGGTTGAAATATCTGGAATGGCAATTTCATGGGTGATGCCTTTTGAGCCTAACAGGCGAGCGAGCTTGGTTCGTGCATCTGCCGCTTTATCCATCGAACCACCTAACATACGCAGGCCTTCATCCGGTGCGTGCATATGAATACCGTGGGAGGCGATAGCTAAATCCCAACGCCATTGTGCATGACGAATATCAGTCAAAATTGGCTTCATTTCATCTTCTGTTGCGCCTGCATCCCATGCAGCTTTTGCTTCAAAGTGAGCACGAACTAATTGATCTTCCGCTTTGATTTTCATCTCTTGGATAGCGACTTTACGTTCAGCAACCACATCTTGCAGTTGTTGTTTGCTTTGGGTATGGCAAGTGCTACAAGTTTGTTCGAAATTATCGAATGGATTACCAATTTTATGGCTGGTGTACAGTTCGCCTTTTTCGTTTTGCAGTTTTGGCATATGGCAGTCAATACAGGTCACGTTATTTTTGCCATGAATACCCGCACTCCAAGTTTCATATTCAGGGTGTTGGGCTTTTAGCATAGGCGCTTTCGACAATGAGTTGGTCCAGTCAGAGAAACCAATGTTGTCGTAGTAGACTTCCATATCTTCGACTTTGGTACCGTTATCCCATGGGAATTTCACTGATTTTTTATCGCCAGAGAAATAGTATTCCACGTGACATTGGCCACACACCATGGATTGCTGGTCGAACCGACTGGCTTTATCAAACGGTTTGCCAATCGCTTCCATTGCACGCTCTGCATAAGGGCGTGAAAGCGTTAGCTCTGGTTTACCTTTTGCAAAATCCGCAGAGTCTGTTTTATGACAATCCGCACAGCCTAAGACATTAACCACTTCGGGGCCACCTTTTGCCCACTTACCTTCGAAATAGCCGTCTTCGCCATGTTCTTGGATTAGCCTCGCCACATCGGGGCTTTTACAGCTCCAACATGCCATCGGAAGTGGACCATCTTGGGCGTCTTTAGGAGCACCGGTTCGTAAGGTTTCACGGACGTCGATGACCGCATAGGCGTGACCACGAGGTTTGTTGTAGTCGCGTGAGAATGGGTATCCAGCCCACAGTACGACTAAGCGAGGGTCTTCCGCTAATGCATCTTCACGGTTTGATTGCTCGGATGTTGCTCGCCAAGAGTGGTACTGGTCAGGGTGAGCGGCTTCGAAAGTTTCATTTCGAGCATTGATGGTAGATGTACTATCTTTAGTAGGAGTTTGAGCATGAACAGAGGTAAAGAGAAATATTCCTGCAACCAGACTCAATAAGCATAGTGCATTATTTCTTATGTTTGCCATAAAAAGGGCCTCGAGTAATTTTAGCCAGTCATCCCTTCATTTTTCGAGTTGTGTTTGTATTGTGACCTATGACTCGAACTATTTTGGGTATCTTTTTGTTATTTAGGTTTGATAGTAAGCGCACAGATACTACCAAGACATTGCCAATTTATATGTGTAACAAAAAACCACACTAAAAATATTGTTTTTGATCAAAAGTTAATTTGTAATAAGGAAATAGAATGTGAAAAAAATAATAAAAAATAGGTATTATTGAAATTGATATAGTTATTTTTCAATAGTTTTAAATTGTTAGTTTCAATAATTAACTAGTAATGATTCTTATTCTGATGCTTGGTGTTGTCTGATTGTATTTCATTGATTTTAAAATAATTTTTTTATGTTTAATATTTAATGGTTGTTTTTAAAATAAAGTTAGAAATGAAATTTGTTTAATATCAAAAAAAACACAAATATTTTTTTTCTAAATGACATTACACATACCACTTTGGTGGTAGTTTTTGGTTGGCGTTATAATTTAAAAAATTAAAACTTGAGTTTAAATTAATAATTCACATTAAAAAAATGTTAAAAAATAATTAAAAAGGCCTGTTTGTTTATCATTTTGATGCTATTTTTAGCTAATGGCGAGTAAATAACGTAAATGTTGTCATTTCTAGTCGTATACGGGGAATTACCTCTTTTACCTACTTGGTAGTATGTATTTTTATAACCTCTATCGTTAATATTTCTCATAAATACACATATAAAAAATGCGGTTTATCAATACGTTTTAGTTTTTTGTTGGCAATGTAAAGGAAAAAAACATGGTTGATCTCACCCGTCGGGGAGTATTAACTGGTGCGTGGCGTAGTACGGCTCCAGTGGTTCGGCCGCCATGGAGTGGTAGTGAAACGCAATTTATTGAATTGTGTACCCGTTGTAATGCCTGCGTTGAGAGTTGCGAAACGGCAATTATCCAACCGGGAGCAGGGGGCTACCCTGTTGTTGATTTTAAGCGTGGTGAATGTACATTTTGCTATGCATGTGCAACAGCATGTCCAGAACCTATTTTCCTTCCAAAACATTCCCAACCTTGGGATATCTCAATTTCGATTGGCCAAAATTGTCTTGCTTATCTTTCGATTGAATGTCGACGTTGCCAAGACAGTTGTGAGCCTGAAGTCATCTCTTTTCGTCCGTCAATGGCCGGTATATACCAGCCAAAAGTAGAAACACCAGGTTGTACAGGCTGTGGTGCTTGTGTCGCAGGTTGCCCAGTTTCAGCCATTACCGTGGAGCATGAACATGCACAGTAACTATCAAGTGTGCAGTTTAATAGTACAAGTAAAAAGTGAACGACTGTCTACTGTGGCCGAAGAAATTAATCAACTTTCTAATTGTGAGGTGGCGTTAAGCGCCCCAGACAACGGAAAACTGATTGTGGTTGTTGAAGGGCAAGGTAGTAGAACGTTGTTAGATACTATTGATTTAGTACGCGATATTGACGGCGTACTAGATGTTTCGCTGGTTTACCACCAGCAGGAAGAGCAAGGTGAGGAAGATTATGAAACTCAGTCGTCGTAGCTTTATGAAAGCCAATGCGATAGCGGCCGCTGCTGCGGCGGCAGGTATTGGCGCACCAAGCATTGCGAAAGCAGTGGTTGGCCAACAAGAAAGTATTAAATGGGACAAAGCCCCTTGCCGTTTTTGTGGTACAGGCTGTGGGGTATTGGTGGGAACTCAAAATGGTCGCATCGTGGCCAGCCAAGGTGACCCAGAAGCGCCTGTAAACCGTGGTCTAAACTGTATCAAAGGGTATTTCTTACCTAAAATCATGTACGGAAAAGACCGTTTAACGCAGCCAATGTTGCGTATGAAAGACGGTGAATATGACAAAAATGGGGAGTTCACACCGATCACGTGGGAACAAGCCTTTGATGTTATGGAAGAAAAAGTCAAAACCACATTAAAAGAAAAAGGCCCTGAAGGAATCGGTATGTTCGGTTCGGGTCAGTGGACAGTTTGGGAAGGCTATGCAGCATCAAAACTGTTCAAAGGTGGATTCCGTTCTAATAACTTAGACCCTAATGCACGCCACTGTATGGCTTCTGCGGTAGTGGGCTTCATGCGTACTTTCGGTATGGATGAGCCAATGGGTTGTTATGATGATATTGAGCATGCTGACGCGTTTGTCCTTTGGGGCTCAAACATGGCAGAAATGCACCCAATCTTGTGGTCTCGTATCACCAACCGCCGTCTGTCTAAGCCTGACGTGCGTGTTGCCGTGTTATCGACTTTTAAACACCGTAGCTTTGAATTAGCGGATAACGGTATCGTTTTTACACCACAATCTGACTTAGTGATCCTGAACTATATTGCGAATTATATTATTCAAAATAATGCAGTTAATCAGGAATTCCTTGATAAACACGTGAATTTACGTCGTGGTGCAACAGATATCGGTTATGGATTACGCCCAACTCATCCACTCGAACAAAAAGCGAAAAATGCAGGTTCTGATGCATCTGAGCCAATGACGTGGGATGAATATAAAGCCTTTGTTGCGGAATATACTTTAGACAAAACTGTAGAAATGACAGGGGTTCCAAAAGATCAGTTAGAAGAACTCGCTAAACTTTACGCAGACCCTAAAACTAAAGTGGTTTCTTATTGGACCATGGGCTTTAACCAGCACACTCGCGGTGTTTGGGCAAATAACTTAGTGTATAACCTGCACTTACTGACAGGGAAAATTTCTCAACCTGGCTGTGGGCCGTTCTCATTAACCGGTCAGCCATCAGCGTGTGGTACCGCTCGTGAAGTTGGTACGTTCTCACACCGTTTACCAGCGGACATGGTGGTTACTAATGAAAAACACCGTGAGAAAGTGGAAGGTGTGTGGGGGCTGCCTGCTGGGACGATCCCTGAAAAAGTCGGTTTACACGCTGTTGCCCAAGACAGAGCTTTAAAAGACGGTAAATTGAATTTTTACTGGGTAATGTGTAACAACAATATGCAAGCGGGCCCGAATATCAACCAAGAGCGTATGCCAGGTTGGCGTGACCCTCGCAACTTTATTGTGGTTTCTGACCCCTATCCAACAGTAAGTGCGTTAGCTGCTGACTTGATTTTACCAACAGCAATGTGGGTAGAAAAAGAAGGCGCTTACGGTAATGCGGAACGTCGTACTCAGTTTTGGCGTCAGCAAGTTAAAGCACCAGGCGAAGCGAAATCTGACTTAATGCAGATGGTGTTGTTCTCTAAACGCTTTACAACGGATGAAGTGTGGCCTGAAGACTTACTCGCGAAAAAACCTGAATTACGCGGTAAAACGTTGTATGACGTGTTATTCGCTAACCAAGCGGTAACGAAGTTCCCTGTAAGCGAGTTAGCCGAAGACCAACTTAACGATGAATCACGTGAATTAGGCTTCTACTTACAAAAAGGGCTGTTCGAAGAATACGCTGGCTTTGGTCGTGGTCATGGTCATGACTTGGCTGATTTTGATGACTACCACAAAGCGCGCGGTATCCGTTGGCCAGTGGTTGATGGCAAAGAAACGCAGTGGCGTTATAGCGAAGGAAATGACCCTTACGTTGAGGCTGGTGCGGGTTATCAATTCTACGGTAAACCGGATGGTAAAGCAGTCATTTTTGCACTGCCATTTGAGCCTGCTGCTGAATCGCCAGATAAAGAATATGACTTATGGTTATCAACAGGCCGTGTATTAGAACATTGGCATACCGGTAGTATGACACGCCGTGTTCCTGAACTACACCGTGCTTTCCCTGAATCTCTTGTGTTTATACATCCAATCGATGCGAAAGAGAGAGGTTTACGCCGTGGTGATAAAGTCAAAGTAGTTTCACGCCGTGGTGATGTGACCACGATTGTTGAAACTCGTGGCCGTAATAGACCACCAAAAGGCTTAGTTTACATGGCGTTCTTCGATGCTGCGCAGCTAGTGAATAACTTAACACTGGATGCAACCGATCCGCTTTCAAAAGAAACGGATTACAAAAAATGTGCCGTTAAACTGGAAAAGGTGTAATTGCTCATGCCCCAGAAAGCTAAGTCTCAACAGGCTAAGTCCCAGAACAGTCGTCGTCGCTTTTTACGCGATGTCGCCCGCACTGCGGGTGGGTTGGCGGCTGTTGGTGTGGTGCTGGGGCTTCAGCAACAAACTTCCCGTGCGAGTGGAGTTAAGCTTCGCCCGCCGGGAGCTCTTGATGAAAAAGCATTTGCCAGTGCATGTGTCCGTTGTGGGCAATGCGTTCAAGCCTGTCCGTATGACATGTTGAAATTAGCGACATTGGCATCAGGCTTGGCTTCAGGAACGCCGTACTTCATCGCTCGAGAAAACCCGTGTGAAATGTGTGAGGACATTCCTTGCGCCAAAGTTTGCCCAAGTGGTGCATTGGATAAAGACATTGAGTCGATTAACGATGCACGCATGGGGTTAGCCGTTTTACTCGATCAGGAAAACTGCTTGAACTTTCAAGGGCTAAGGTGTGATGTATGTTACCGCGTATGTCCACTGATTGATGAAGCCATCACATTGGAACTTGAACAAAACCACCGAACAGGTAAGCACGCGCGCTTCTTACCCACAGTCAATAGCAATTACTGCACGGGATGCGGTAAATGTGAACAGGCTTGTGTATTGGAAGAGGCGGCTATCAAGGTATTACCAAGGTCGTTAGCAAAAGGTGAGTTAGGACACCATTACCGCTTTGGTTGGCTGGAGGGTAACAATGGCGAATCGTAAACGTGATGCCGGACGTGAAGCTCAGGCAAAAAAAGGTTGGTGGCAGAGCCACAAGTGGTTGGTATTTAGACGCATAAGCCAATTGCTGGTGTTAGCGATGTTCTTGAGTGGGCCATGGTTTGGGGTGTGGATTTTACATGGTAACTACAGCAGTAGCTTATTGTTAGATACCGTACCTTTGACTGACCCATTAATCACCTTAGAGAGCTTAGCAAGTGGTTACTTACCGGGGATCTCAGCATTAGTTGGGGCTGCTATCGTATTCGGGGTTTATGCACTGTTGGGTAAGCGTATTTTCTGCAGTTGGGTTTGTCCTGTAAACCCAGTGACGGATGCCGCGGCGTGGTTAAGACGTAAGTTTGATTTTAACCAGTCCGCAACGATACCACGCAATATTCGTTATGTATTGCTGGTGGTTATCCTGATTGGTTCTGCTATTACAGGAACCTTACTTTGGGAATGGCTTAATCCAGTTTCATTAATGGGGCGCAGTTTAATTTTTGGTTTTGGCAGCGGTGCATTGGTTTTAGTTGCACTGTTTTTATTCGATTTATTAGTTGTGGAACATGGTTGGTGCGGTCACCTTTGCCCATTAGGTGCGCTATATGGCGTGGCAGGGTGTAAGGGCGCACTAGTTGTTACAGCGGAAAATAAAGAAAACTGTAGCCGTTGTATGGACTGTTTCCACATTTGTCCGGAGCCGCAAGTTCTGCGTGCACCGGTCCTAGATAAACAAGCTCCAGCACAGATATCAGATAAAGATTGTATCACTTGCGGTCGCTGCATTGATGTTTGTTCTGAGGATGTTTTTAAAATAACACTAAGATGGAGTTCGGGAGCAAAATCATGAAAAATCCTGTCCTGAAAAAGACGATCAGCCGTTGGGTGGCTGGAATGGCCTTTGTTGTAAGCAGTCTTGTTTGGGCTGCTAATGGTGTAGACCTGACCCAATCACCAGAAGTATCCGGTACGTCAGAAGGAAGCATTCATATTCCGAAAGAGCAAGAAAGAATGGCATTAAACTATGTGAATCAACCGCCAATGATCCCACATAGTGTTGAAGGTTATCAAATTACCACTAATACTAATCGTTGTTTGCAATGCCATGGTGTGGAAAATTATCGCACCACAGGGGCACCAAGAGTTAGCCCAACGCACTTTATGGATGCAACAGGCAAAGTTCTTGGCGAAGTCGCACCAAACCGCTACTTCTGTCTACAGTGCCACGTGCCGCAATCAGACACGGCACCGATTGTTGATAACACATTTACCCCATCCAAAGGTTTTGGGAAATAAGGGGGAATTATGTCAAATAACAATGATAAGCAAATAAATGATGACAAGCCGAAGAAAAAGGGCTTGTTTGGATTAATCGGCCGAGTATGGCGGTGGTGGCGTAGGCCAAGCCGTTTAGCATTAGGAACCTTATTGCTGATTGGTTTTGTGAGTGGTGTTATTTTCTGGGGCGGCTTCAATACGGGTATGGAAATGGCCAATACGGAAGAGTTTTGTATTAGCTGCCATGAAATGCGTGAGAATGTCTATGAAGAATATATGGATACTATTCACTATACTAACCGTAGCGGTGTTCGCGCAACTTGCCCAGATTGTCACGTACCGCATGAGTTTGGCCCAAAAATGGTGCGTAAAATTCAAGCGAGTAAGGAGCTATACGGGAAAATTTTTGGCATCATCGACACACCTCAAAAATTTGAAGACCATCGGTTAGCGATGGCGCAAAGTGAGTGGCGACGGATGAAAAATAACGACTCACAAGAGTGTCGTAACTGCCACAATTTTGAGTATATGGATTTCACGGCACAAAAAGGGGTTGCAGCTAAAATGCATGACCAAGCCATCACTGATGGTAAAACTTGCATTGACTGTCACAAAGGAATTGCCCATAAGTTGCCGGACATGCGTGAAGTTGAACCTGGCTTTTAATTTAAGGTAATCATTTTATGATGAGTTACGCCGATGAATTATAAGTAATGATCAATAAATAGGCTGGTTATGCATTTGAGTATGATCAGCCTAAGTTATATTTGTGTTAAATCAATATATTTGCTTTTTTAATGTGTATTGTATGATTCTGTCACGCAGCATTTACTAACAATATAATAAATCAGGGTAATTAAACTATGTGGAAAAAGCTTCATCAACTTGCCATCCCAGTTAACCTTTACCGGTTATGTGGGCGTCTAATACCGTGGTTTATTATATTGAGTGTAATCTGTTTAGCGGTGGGATGGATTTGGGGATTTGGCTTTGCGCCAACCGATAAAGTCCAAAGCCAAAGTTATCGTATTATGTATATCCATGTTCCTGCCGCGATGTGGTCGATGGGCATTTATGCCACAATGGCAATTACTGCTTTTGTTGGTCTTGTCTGGCAAATGAAAGTCTCTGAATTGGCAATAGCGGCAATGGCACCGATAGGGGCGGTATTTACTTTTATTGCCTTGGTGACAGGTGCGACATGGGGTAAACCAATGTGGGGTGCATGGTGGGTATGGGATGCACGTTTAACCTCTGAACTAATTCTATTTTTTCTGTATGTGGGGATTATTGCTTTATGGCATGCTTTTGATGACCGCCGTACAGCAGGAAAGGCCGCTGCGATTTTAGTATTAATTGGTGTGATTAACTTACCTATCATTCATTATTCAGTTGAATGGTGGCAAACTTTGCATCAACCTTCGACGCGTATGCAAGAAAGTATCAACCCAGCTATGCGTACGCCACTACGTTTAGCTATCCTTGGTTACCTATTTCTCTTTATCTCATTAACGTTAATTCGTTTACGTAGTCAATTATTGTTGTTAGAACGTAACCGTCCATGGGTATTAGATATTGTGAATAAAAAAGGACGTCAATCATGACTAGCGCATTTGCATCTTGGAGTGAATTTTGGGCGATGGGCGGCTATGGTTTTTATGTATGGCTGGCGGTTGCGCTGACATTAATACCTATTTTGTTACTCTGTTTGCATACATACATACAAAGAAAAATGATAATAAATGCAATTATTCAACAGCAAGCTCGTGAAGTAAGACAAAAAGCAGCAAGAGCGCGTAGGGAGGGAGTGTGAATATTCGTCGTCGTAACCGACTTTGGTTGATCTGTTCCATATTGGTTGGCGTGGGGTTAACCCTCGCATTGATTCTCTACGCATTGCGCTCAAGTATTGACTTGTTTTATACCCCCGGTGAAATCATCTATGGTAAGCGGGAAACTCAGCAAATCCCTGAAGTTGGGCAACGTTTGCGCGTTGGCGGCATGGTGATGCCCGGTAGTGTAGTACGTGACTCTGACCCTGTCTCTAATGCCGTCAATATCACTTTCACTGTTTATGATGCCGAAGGTGAAGTAGACGTAAGTTATCATGGAATTTTGCCTGACTTATTCAAAGAAGGGCAAGGTGTCGTTGTTCAAGGGGAGTTACAGGAGAATAATCATATTTTAGCGAAAGAAGTGCTTGCTAAACATGATGAAAACTATACGCCACCAGAGGTTGAAAAGGCGATGCAAGAAAACCATCGCAGGCCAGCTGCTGCCTATAAGGACAATGCATCATGATCCCTGAAATTGGTAGCGTTTTACTGTGTTTGGCATTAGGTCTTGCCGTTTTGCTGTCTTTTTACCCGCTATGGGGGGTGGCACGCAATGATGCACGCTTGATGGCATCATCACGTCCATTAGCATGGTTACTTTTTCTCTGTGTAACAGGGGCATTCCTAGTATTAGTGAATGCCTTTGTTGTTAATGATTTCTCAGTCACGTATGTTGCCAATAACTCTAATACGCAATTACCTATTTGGTATCGTGTTGCGGCGACCTGGGGAGCTCACGAAGGCTCATTATTACTATGGGTATTATTAATGAGCGGCTGGACATTTGCGGTGGCAATTTGCAGTTACCGTATGCCTCTCGACATTGTTGCCCGTGTTTTAGCTGTTATGGGGATGGTTAGCGTTGGTTTTTTGCTGTTTATCATCTTTACTTCAAACCCATTTTCGCGCACGCTGCCTGCCTTTCCGATTGAAGGGCGTGACCTCAACCCATTACTACAAGACCCCGGGCTGATTTTCCACCCACCATTGTTATACATGGGCTATGTCGGCTTCTCTGTGGCATTTGCCTTTGCGATTGCGGCATTGTTAAGTGGCCGGTTAGACAGCTCTTTCACACGTTTTGCTCGCCCTTGGACGATGGCGGCATGGTTCTTTTTAACGTTAGGGATCATGTTAGGTTCTGCATGGGCTTATTATGAATTAGGCTGGGGCGGCTGGTGGTTCTGGGACCCGGTAGAGAATGCCTCCTTTATGCCATGGTTAGTGGGAACGGCATTGATCCACTCACTTTCCGTTACTGAACAGCGAGCCACTTTTAAAGCATGGTCACTATTATTGTCGATTTTTGCTTTCTCATTGTGTTTACTCGGGACTTTCTTAGTTCGCTCAGGGGTACTGGTTTCGGTACACGCCTTTGCCTCAGACCCATCTCGAGGGTTATTTATCTTAGCCTTCATGGTGATAGTGATTGGCGGCTCTTTACTGGTGTTTGCACTGCGTGGGCACAAGGTACGCTCAAGGGTTAACAATGCCTTATGGTCGCGTGAATCCATGTTATTGGGTAATAACGTTATCCTAACAGCAGCGATGCTAGTTGTGTTACTCGGTACATTGCTACCGTTAGTCCATAAACAAATTGGCTTGGGTACGATTTCCATTGGTGAACCGTTCTTTAATACTATGTTTATAGCGTTGATGGTGCCATTTGCCTTATTACTGGGGATTGGGCCACTCGTGCGTTGGGGACGTGACCGCCCTGCGGCTATCAAAAAGTTATTAATCATTGCAACGGTATTAACCGTTATTCTTTCTTTTGCCCTACCATTACTGATGGAAGATAGGGTAGAAGCGTTGACGGTTGTCGGCTTAATGATGGCGTGCTGGATAGCAATTCTTGCCTTCGCAGAAATGCGAGTCCGCATCAGTAAGAAAATCAAGCTCACGCCAAGTTACTGGGGAATGGTACTGGCGCATTTAGGTTTGGCGGTAACCATCGTCGGTATTGCCTTTAGCCAAAATTACAGTATTGAGCGTGATGTGAAAATGAAACCGGGTGATAGCATATCAATTCGTGCTTATACCTTTGTATTCAATGGCGTACGAGAGGCTGATGGCCCTAACTACCAAGGTGTCATTGGCAGTATTTCAGTGAAAGAGAAAGACAAAGTCATCGGTGTTTTAATGCCAGAAAAACGTTTTTATAGCGTTAGCCGAGCTGTTATGACCGAAGCGGCGATTGATGGTGGTTTTACTCGCGATTTATATGCTGCATTGGGTGAGGAAGTCGCTAAAGATACGTGGACTATGCGTTTGTATTATAAACCATTTGTTCGTTGGATCTGGTCTGGTGGCGTATTAATGGCTATTGGTGCGTTATTTTGCTTGTTTGACCCACGTTATCGTCGCCGTAAATTACAAGGGGAAACAGCATGAACCGCAAAGTCTTCTTAATTCCTTTTATTATTTTTGCAGGAATCGCTGCGGTCCTGTTATGGCAATTGATGCGTAATGCGGAAGGGGATGATCCTCGTTTATTAGAATCCGCTTTAATTGGTAAGCCAGTGCCCGTTTTTCGCCTTGAATCACTAGAAAACCCCGGTCAGCACTACGAATCCGATGTATTAACACAAGGGCAACCTATCTTGTTGAATGTTTGGGCAACATGGTGCCCTACATGCCGTGCAGAACATCAATATTTGAATAAGTTGTCTGCACAGGGTGTTCGTGTGGTTGGGTTGAACTATAAAGATAAACGGGATAAAGCCATTGTGTGGTTGCGTGAGTTAGGCAACCCTTATGCCCTAAGCTTATTTGATGGTGAAGGTATGTTAGGCCTTGATTTAGGGGTATATGGTGCACCTGAAACGTTCTTAATTGATGGTAATGGTGTGATCCGTTATCGTCACGCAGGGGCAATGGACGAGCGCGTCTGGGAAAAAGAATTTAAACCCCTTTGGGAGCGCTATAATCAGGAGGCGAACCAATGAGGTATTTATTGGGTTTATTGATGTTAGCGTTAAGTGCAACGGTGACATATGCATCGACAGAAGTCTTTACTTTCGATAATGAACAGCAAGAGCAGCAATTTCGTAAATTAACCGAAGAGCTACGTTGCCCTAAATGCCAGAACAACAGCATTGCGGATTCTAATTCAATGATTGCACTGGACTTGCGCCAAAAAGTGTATGAGTTAATGAAAGAAGGCAAAAACCGTGATGAAATCGTTGATTACATGGTTGCTCGTTATGGTTACTTCGTCACTTATAACCCACCACTGACGCCGCTAACGATTGTACTGTGGGGGTTACCGTTTGTTGCGATAGCGGTAGGCGGCTGGATCATCTTTACCCGTTCTAAAAAACGCGTTAGATTAAAACAGGTTGAGCAGGGCGATGAGGAAGCATTACCTGAGGCCTCTCGCACTAGCAACTGGGTTTATTTACCCGGGTTTATCATTGCATTAGGTGTTGCGGGGGGGGCTTATTATCAGGTAGGTAGCTACGAGAAAGTGGCAGATTGGAATAATGCCTATCAACAAGCTCCCGCGTTGTTAGACAGAGCGCTAGACCCGTCTGAGCCACCACTCAATAATGCGGAAATGGAACACCTCGCTTTAGGTCTACGTACTCGCCTCCAGGAAGACCCGCAAAATGTAGAAGCGTGGGAAATGCTAGGCCGTATTGGTATGGTGTTGGGGAATGCGACTATGGCAACCGATGCCTATGGCCGTGCTTATCGCCTAGCCCCTAAAAATGAAAATGTAGTGATGGGATATGCGGAGGTTTTGACGCGCTCTTCTGACCCAGAAGATAACCGCCAAGGTGCAGAGCTACTTAAAAAGGTCATTGCTGAAGACCGTACCAATGTAAAAGCATTAAGTATTTTTGCATTCAATGCATTTGAGCAAGAGCGTTATGCAGAGGCCATCTCGGCTTGGCAAATGATGTTAAAACTACTGCCTGAGAATGACCAACGTCGTCCTATTATCGAGCGTAGTGTTGAACAGGCACTGATGATGGTACACGAAAAGAAAGGGCTGCCAGCGGATAAGTAATTTTTTTCTCTAATCGCGTTATACAGGTGTTCTCCTGTATAACGCGACTCTTCAAAATATAAATCTACAGTTTGAATTGCTTCGGTTTATTAAAGAATATTGATACTAATTCTTTTAACATAGTTTGAGTTTATAACTAGATAAAAGGAAGCAATATGTCAACTCAACCAATGCGTAATTCTCATCTAACGAATATCCCTCATCCAATCATTTCAAATTTGAATCGACTTATATTAGATAAGGAAGTTAAAGCTAAGCTTGTGAATCAGCAGCAAAAATTAGGTCGATTTGTTGATAATATTAAACAAAAAAAACAGATTGACCTGACAGGGTCAAAAATTCCCATTCGGCTACCTACGTTAAGGCATGCCTATTCAGAACCTTCAAAGATTCATCAAAAAAATATATCAGGGGCATTGGTATTAAATCGTTCGAATTCGGAACCAAGCAATCTAGATCGCGTCCACAGAACGCCAGTTAAAAAGGGTGTGTTAGCGAGAACTCAACCAAATTACCAAATAAATCAGACACCAAGAAGTCTACAATATATTCAAAAAGCAAAAGACGACAAAATTGCTGCATATCAATCACTATCCGATACGACTAAAAGTTTTCTCAGAGAAAAACTCAGCTATAAAATTTTGGTAACCTTCAAAAAAGGGCTAGATGGTAAGGAAACAAAACAATTCATGGTTGCCTATGAAGAGTTCAGACAAGGCGTCAGCGATAAAGAAAAGGAGAAATATCAACAGAACAAATTGAGCGGTTTTACACCAGATAACCGATTTCAATTTACCAAAACGGTTTGGATTGAATTGGATAAACTCATATTAATTCCAACTAAAGAAGAGATAACTAAAATAGTGGCTAACACAAAATGGTCTCATCTAAATCGTTAGGTCTAGATGGTTTATAGATAAATAATTAGCTTATTATTTGCTTTAATTTCAGTCTATTGTCGTAAGGGTAGAGATTTAATCAATAGATTGATTTTTATTGGTAATTGTTTGTTTTTTAGTTCATTACATGTAGAGGTAGGTCCTACTTAACATTAATGGTGAAAATTAATAACATCCATCCTCCAAATAAGATACAATTTCGCGCTATAAAATTCGTACTCAGATGACGGAAAAACGTTGCACCTGCGCACTTCAATCAGACAATTTGCTGCCTACCTTGCATTATTGGCTGTGGCTATGCTGTTTATTGCTCCATTGTTCTCTAAATCGATGAGGCTGATGGAACACTGCGTGAGCCCTAGCTCTAATAGTGCAGTTGAGCATTTATCAATGGCAGACCAATCGATGCATTCGCATCATAGTATGCCAATGCCTGAAAATTGTGACGTTTCTACACCAATGAATCATATGTTAATGACGGGGATGGGGCAGTCTCCGATGGAAGACATTGCATGTGGTTACTGTCAGTTATTGGTCCACTTTCCATTTCTTATCTTATTTATTGCTGCGGTTATTCGACAACTCGCCACGCTGACTCTATTTGTTCCTTTTGAGCGCTACGTTCACATTTGGTTATTTAGACCATGGTCATTACATCTCGCTAGAGCCCCGCCTATTTACTGATGTCTTAGCATGATAAATCTTACAAATTAATTTAATTGCTATTTTTGCCTTTATTGTGCAAAGCGTTTTCGTTCATCTTGAATTTCTTTGATTTTTAAGAGGTTCACCCATGGGTGCTGAAAATGTATTTGCAAGCTAAGAGGCGAAAGCAGCGTACCTATATTCTAAGAAACAGGTAAAAAATGAACACACACGTTTTTAAAGTGGCTCCTATTGCAACGCTGGTTATTAGTGCGATTTTTACAGCGCCTACAGTCGCTAAAACTGAAATCAACCAAAGTCCAATCTCAAATAACTCAGTGATGATTGTTACTGCGCCAGTCGATTCACCATTGACTATTACGACATCCCCTAAAACACCAAGGCAGCCCGTCCCTGCGAGTGATGGTTCTGATTACCTTAAAACGATCCCAGGCTTTTCACAGATACGTAACGGTGGAACTAACGGAGATCCGGTTTTTCGTGGCATGTTTGGGTCTCGTTTGCGTATTTTAACCAATGATAGTGAAATGTTGGGTGCATGCCCTTCTCGTATGGATGCACCGACTTCTTATATTTCACCGGAAAACTTTGATGTATTAAATATGATTAAAGGGCCACAAACTGTTTTATGGGGGCCTGGGAATTCAGCAGGAACAATCCGGTTTGAGCGCGAAAAACCGCTATTTACTGAAGCAGGTATTAAAGGCAACGCAAGTGCCTTAACGGCATCTAATGAGCGTTGGGATGGTAATGCTGATATTAGCTTAGGTAATGAAACGGGTTATGTTCGTGTTATTGGTAATAAATCACGTTCAAATGATTATAAAGATGGCAATGGTGATAAGGTTCCCTCTAAATGGGATAAGTGGAACGCTGATATTGCTATCGGCTGGACGCCAGATGAATATACATTATTAGAATTAACCGCTGGTAAAGGCGACGGCGAAGCTCGTTATGCAGGGAGGGGAATGGATGGCTCTCAGTTTAAACGTGAAAGCTTAGGCTTACGCTTTGAAAAGAGTAATATCGGTGATGTTTTAGATAAAGTTGAAGCAAATGTTTACTACAATTACGCCGATCATATTATGGATAATTACTCGCTTCGTACTCCATCAGGCGGTGGAATGGGGGGCGGGCATATGGGGCATGGAGGCCACGGTATGATGAATATGCCAATGAAAATGCGAGTTGACCGTGAAACCATGGGCGGCCGTACCATGGGAACATGGTTATGGAAAGACTATGAACTGCGTGCAGGGGCTGACATGCAGACCAATAAACATCGTAAAAACAATAATAATAGCTGGAAAAAAGATGCACAGTTCCAAGATTATGGTGTCTTTAGTGAGCTAACTTGGCATGCGACTGAGCAAGGTAAAGTTGTTAGCGGGGCTCGTTTAGATCGTGTGATAGTTGAAAATAGTACAGGCGTAGGCTCTTCAGGGCGTAATACGGTGATGCCAGCGGGCTTTGCGCGTTATGAGCATTCTTTATCTGGTACACCTGTTATGGTATATGCTGGTGTCGGCTATACAGAACGTTTTCCTGATTATTGGGAGTTGTTTTCGCCTAAACTCGGACCAGATGGTAGCAATAATGTGTTTGATAAGCTAAAAACAGAAAAAACGACTCAGTTAGATATTGGTGCTAAATATAGCCATGAAGACACCAATGCATGGGTTTCTGCATATGTGGGGCGTGTTGATGATTTTATTCTCTTCCGTTATAGCGCGACAAACCCGCGAATGAGCCAAGTTGAAAATGTTGACGCATTAATTATGGGCGGAGAGCTCGGTATAGCACAGAAACTCAGTGATGAATGGAAAGCCGATGCAAGTCTTGCTTACTCTTGGGGAGAAAATCGTACAGATGGCAAAGCGTTACCGCAAATGCCACCATTGGAAAGCCGATTTGGCTTATCGTGGGAAAAAGGTGATTGGACTACGACAGGTTTAGTTCGCGTTGTTAGCCGTCAAAATCGTGTTGCGATTAATGATGGTAATGTGGTGGGGAAAGATTTTAGCAAGAGTGCAGGTTTCACAATATTTTCATTAAATACAGCGTATAAAATTAATGAAAATATGAAATTAAGCGCAGGCGTTGATAACCTTTTTGATAAAACCTATAGCGAGCACCTTAATTTAGCTGGAAATAGCGGTTTTGGTTATTCATCCAATGTACCAGTGAATGAACCAGGGAGAAATTTCTGGGCAAAAATTAATGTGAGTTTTTAATTGTTAGGCTAGCATCCCATACAGTATTCGTATGGGGTGCTGCTAGTCGTTAAATAATAACAGGAATATAGTAATTTAGCTCTTGGATGAAATTGCGTGAATCATTAATGAATGCTTCATAAGTGGGTTTGGATTTTAGGACATATTGCTCTATATCAGGCCCTTTACCACGGACGATATCCATTTCAGCAAGTACCTTCCCATAAGCAGTATAAATAATATCATTGTAATCTATACCATGAAGGCTACTGGTGATCTTGATTTCTAAATAATTTCCTGCGGGTAACTGTAAGTTGGTTGTTTGCGGAAGTGCAATATCAACATCTTGTTCATCTAGAGCCGTGGTATATAGGAAATGGCCTTCTGCATTAGTACTTTGATCAACACCGTGAATGGCGTATAAATGCTGAGTGACATAATGGTTTTTATTGAAAAAATCCATCCAATAGTGTCGGCGTAGCTCATCCGTTTTTAGGTTCCACTCATTAATATCTTTAGTGTAACGATGTTTAGTTCCGAGTAAATTGATGGCTGGCAATTGAGTCAATTTAACTTGAACACTGAGCTCTTTATTCTCTCGTAGAGGTAAGCAAAACCCTTCAATTTTCCAACCCTGTCGTTTTCTGTATTCAGAAGGGGTCAGATTAAATTGTTTTTTAAACGCACGGCAAAAAGTTTGTTGTGAGTCAAAACGGTACCTCAGAGAAATATCCATTATGCTGTCATTTGTTAGCCGTAGTGCGACAGCAGAACAAGAAAGGCGCCTTGCTCGGATATAGGAACCAAGTGCGAGCCCTGTTTGGTTCTTAAACAGGCGCTGAAAGTGCCATTTGGTGTATCCTGATTTATCGGCAACAGTATCTAGGGATAGGCGAGATTCTAAATTTTGTTCTATCCAGAGAATGATTTCCCTGATAACACTTTCTTGTAGCATGATTATCCTTTCAGGTCTCTTTTACTTACCAACAAAATAACAAGCCATATAATATAGCAAGGTTATGGATTGTAAGTACTCATAGGTGCTCGTAATAGGATAGCATGCTAACTGACAATTTTATTAAAAAGATGTGAAGTTAAGTAAGTATTGGGCGGTGGAAACGTAGCTAGATTGCTTGGGTACACCTATTTAGCGTTTACATAATTTGTCTAATTTTTACGTATTGTGGTATAGACTGAAGGTAATGAACATGGCATAAATGCAGTGGAGTGAATTTTTTTACCGAAAATAGCCAGGTGTGATAATTAATTTTAGATATTCAGAATAAGAGCAGGTTAATGTAAGGCACTAATATGAAAATTTTTATATTTAATACCTAAATTTAATGTTGTTATTCGACTAATAAATAAAAAAAAGCGCCTTTTTTTATGATTGAAAAAAAATTTCTTTATTATAATTATGTTCTGGAAACTTATTGATACGCATGAATACAAATTGTCACGAATTTCTTAAGGTTATAACATTAAATCAGTCAAGATAATTTTATTAAATTGAAAATGTAAGTTAGAATTTTGGTTAAATTGAAAATGTAATTTTGAAGTCGTTGGCTTATTACAGTGTAGTTTTCTATACCTATTAGGTTATAAAAATAACGTGATCAGAATCACAGTTAAAAAGAAAACGATATAGCCATACATATCAGTATTTTATATGGTTGTTGTTTTTTAATTCATTAATAGATTGTCTTTAAATGACTTGTTTAGTTAGGGTTTTATTATTATAAGTCAATTTATAAATTTATGGTTGGTGATAGTTTACGCACCGGTTAATAATATTCATTTTAATATTTAATAGAGGTTATTATGGGGAAGGAAAACATTGCTAAAATGCTAGGGATAAAAATCCGAAAACAACGAGAAAATCATAAGATATCGATAGAACGAATGGCGAGTTTAATTGGTGTAACAGAAGAAGAAATGAGTCGATTTGAGACTGGAGAAAGTTGTATTGATGTCGATTCACTATTTCAATTTGCTTATCTTTTCAATGTTGATCCCGCTTCTTTTTTATATGGCGTTGTCAATGTGAATAGTGGCACATGTAGTTCAATACACTGATTATAAGTAATTTTAGAATGTAACATTAAGCGGTATAGTATTGTTATACCATTCGTGATTATAATAATATTAACTGTTACTATCAGAATTATCTTTATATTTTGTAATAATCAAATATATCCATAAGTATTTAGCTGTTTTATTACTATATCTGTTAGTTTATTGGCGCGACTCCATTGATTAATTTTGGCTAGTTTTGTGTTGCTACCGAGTCTTAAAACAAATTGGTCGAGTTGCTCTACAATAAAATTATTTTGATTAATCTCTTGATATGTTTCATTAAAAGAGAATTTTTCCTTTATCTCATATCGGTTATTACATTGTTTTAATGACAGTTTGTCTAAAATCTTCCCCGTATTGAAAAAGATTTCAAATGAAACCAATAAACCGTTTTCTTGGCGTAAATTAATCATCAATACATCGCCATCGGTTCTTTTAGTAAAGGGATGTGAGTATTGAATAGCGGGGGATGAAAGGACAAAATCAGGCATCAAGGATAACAATAATTCTATGTTTTTTGTGATGGTGTTTCGTAGTATATTGAATGGTAATTGATTTTCAGTTTCTATTATTCGGTGCGCTGTGATACGCAATAACCCTGTTTCGGTACCACGTTTAGACATTAAAGACGCTTTTATTTGATTGAACTGGTTATCAAAGCTAAGAGGTTGGTTATAATCAATCAATACATCATGGCGCATTGCTTGCTTTAATACCTCCTTCAATTCGTTTTCACTAAAGTTGGGGATATCATTCAATAGGATATCTTTTCCGGCAGATACCGCAGTCTGAATTGCAAATCTTAGTAACTCATCACTGCAAGTGGATGTCATTATAATACAGTCAACGTCATCATTATTGATCAACTCTTCTATCTTTTTCTTTTGACACATAAAGTAAGTCATAGAAGGTAGAGATGGAGACAAATGGCAAATTGACTTTAGCTCACTATGATGAGCGCAGCATTTTATCGCATTTATATAAAGTTGGTTATAAGGTGCAGTGCCGATTAAACCAATACCAGAGCGATTAAGTGACGTGACAGAATGCTGCTCTTCAAGTAAACGAAGGTGGCCGAGTAAATAAAGAAAGTGTGTATTTAACATGCTTAGCCCTTATTCTTGGTTTATCTAACACGAGATATAATCCCAACATAGCAGGGTGAAATAATAATTTCATTTCATTGTCTTTTTAGAATTTGTATTTTCTGATGAGACTCACAAATTAAAGAAAAAAATGAAACTTAATTAGTTTTTAATAATGACGTCTACGTTAATTAGAGAAAGGACTGGAAGAGGCTCTGAATCAATGGAGGTGTTTAATTACAGAGCCATATATCTTAGACTAAGCTGCTGCCCTGACGGTAGGCTAATGCAACGGTCAGTGATTGTGCTAAACATAAGGTGGCTGATTGCGAACGAAATGCATCTACTTGGGCTTCTTTGATAACAAAACAAACATCGCTAAAACTTGCCAAAGGGCTAATTTGGCTGTCAGTAATAACGATTTGCTGCGCACCTGCTTGGGCCGCCTTCTCACTTACCATGACAGTTTCCGAGGCGTAAGGCGTGAAACTGATTGAAATAACGACGTCATTTTCACTGATCCTGCTGATCTGCTCCTTGAACATTCCGCCAAGCCCATCAATAAGTACTGGGCGACATTCCAAATGGCTAAGAGCGTAACTTAAATACGTTGCAACGCTGAATGAGCGACGCAAACCGATAATATAGATATTTTGTGCATTTGCTAATAACGATACGGCTTTTTCGATATCTTCAGCAGGGGTTCTGGCTGCCATTTGTTGTAAAGCTTGGGCGTTAGAATGAGCGAACTCCTTCAAAATTTGGGAAGGGTCATCTCCCAGTTCTTGGGAGCCGTCCATTTCACGAAACATGCGGGCTCTATCTGTGTAGCTGGCCGTTTCTTCAACGAGGTTCATACGAAACAATTGTTTCATTTCATTAAACCCACTGAAATTAAACGCATTTGCAAAGCGGATTAGAGTCGAAGGCGGAACCTTAGCCTCTTTCGCAATGACGGCAACTGTATCAAATGCGACACTATTCGTATTATCTAACACATAGCGTGCTACTTGCTGTAGCCGTTTACTTAATTCGTCATACCTTGAGCGAACTTGCTCTTGAAACTCATTTAAATTTGATGCACTTGACATATACCCTCCAGAATTTGGCTCTAATTGTAGTTGTTTTACGGCGTTAGTCGAATCTTTTTGAAACACTTAGTTCATATTTAAAAATTTTCTTTTTTTAGGATCTTAAAATAATTTGAATTTGGGATAATAAATTGAACAGCTTACATCAATTTGTTCTCTTATTTTCTTGATGGAAAGAAAGCCATGTTTAGCCCAATACAAAGGAAAAATAGCCAATAAATAAGTGATGGACATAAGTTTAAAATAGGTGTTTTTTAGCCGCGATTAAAAATTTCATAAAAACTTTGTCTAGATCACATAAATTGAATGTTATTTCAAATTTAGTTGTAAATGAAACAAATATTTCATATACATTGAGTAACAAGGTAACTCTGTCAGCTAAAGAGAGGCAACATGGAACAGATTCATAATTTCATTGGTGGTGAGATAGTATCCAGCAAAAGTGGGCGTTTTGCACCGGTATTCAACCCAGCAACGGGTGAGCAAATTGCTCAGGTTGTACTTAGCAGTGCCGATGAAACAAAAAAAGCAATTGAGATTGCGAATAAAGCATTCCCTAAGTGGTCAAAACTTTCCCCTTTGAAACGTTCCCGGATCTTATTCAAATTTAAAGCATTGCTGGAAGAGAATATGGATGAACTGGCTCGTTTAATTTCAAGAGAACATGGTAAAGTTTTTTCTGATGCGGTAGGTGAATTAACTCGTGGTTTGGAAGTCGTTGAATTTGCATGTGGTATCCCTCACTTACAAAAAGGTGAGCACTCAGCCAATGTTGCTACCGGTGTTGATAGCCACTCATTAATGCAACCTCTGGGGGTATGTGCGGGAATTACACCATTTAATTTCCCAGCAATGGTACCGATGTGGATGTTCCCAGTGGCTATTGCAACAGGCAATACCTTTGTTTTAAAACCATCAGAAAAAGACCCTTCTTTAGCATTAGGATTAGCTAAATTATTAAAAGAAGCAGGTTTACCTGATGGCGTATTTAACGTTGTTCAAGGGGACAAAGAATCTGTCGATGTGCTCTTAACCGCGCCAGAAGTCCAAGCCGTTAGTTTTGTTGGTTCAACACCTATTGCTGAATATATTTACACGACGGCATCTGCTCATGGCAAACGCTGTCAAGCACTCGGTGGTGCAAAAAACCATTGTATTTTAATGCCGGATGCGGACATGGGGCAGGCGGCTAATGCCATTATGGGCGCGGCATTTGGTGCAGCGGGCGAACGTTGTATGGCATTATCTGTAGTCTTAGCCGTCGGTGATGAAACAGCAGATGCGCTCATTGCTATCCTGAAAGG
>OJKJ01000102.1_pt1 | contig 70868 bp, 57 predicted proteins | sample 1596491 | NCBI WGS metagenome assembly OJKJ01 (sample SAMEA4350160, study PRJEB24818) | metagenome | biome: human; feature: gut; material: faeces | place: Denmark | collected 2013-09
TTTTCCGCTCTATTACTTTATCTAGTAGGAATGAGAAGCGCTGCAGTTTGAACTGGTTCGGTTGTGCCGATTCCTAAATACTGGTATAATGTCTGAAATTGCCTTGCTGTTCGTTGTTGGGATGTCCTTTCCATTCTGTTCCTTTCCGATAATCCACCGCCGAGAAAAGGACTGTTCCGTAGCAAGCATAGGAAGAGGGTACCCTCTTCCTAAAAATGTCTTGTTGGGATAATCCCAACCCCCCTTTCATTTTTATGCAAATGGCTATCCGTGTAGGCTTACGGAATAACATTGAAATACAAAACAAGATATGAGATAATAAGGAGTAATAATCGGAAGTTATAATAGGGGATAGAAGCTATGAGCAATCAAAACATTTATGACAATCAAATATTTTTCGATGGGTATAAAAAGTTAAGAAGCAACCCGTCTGCGGCGAATGACATTGTCGAAAAGCCAGCACTTTTCAGTCTTTCACCAAATCTGCAAAATAAATCCATTCTTGATATTGGATGCGGTTATGGTGAAAACTGTGTAGAGTTTATCAAAATGGGAGCTTCAAGCGTTACTGGGCTTGATATATCAGTAAAAATGCTTGAAGTTGCAGAGAACGAAAACACTTCACCGAATATTAAATACATCAATAAAAGTATGACCGATTTAAATGAAATTGCAGAAAAATATGATGTAATTTTCAGTTCGCTTGCAGTTCATTATATAGAGGATTTTGATAAACTGATTAAAGATGTCTATAACCTGTTGAATCAAGGTGGTTATTTTATCTTTTCGCAGGAACATCCGTTGACAACCGCTCTGTTAACGCAAAACTATTGGACATGCAATGAAGAAAACGAGCGTATTCATTACAATTTAACCACATATGCGCTTGAAGGAGAGAGAAAAGTGACGTGGATAGTTGATGGAGTAATAAAATATCATCGCACCATGTCGAGTATTATAAATTCTCTTTCAAATGCAGGTTTTATCATCAATAAAATGCTTGAGCCTATACCAAGTAAAGAAATTATGAACCAATACCCGTCATATAAGAGATATATTCACAAACCAGATTTTCTTTTGATTAAGGCGAAAAAATAATTTTCTATTATGAGCATATAACTCAATCCAGTTGTCCCCTTCATAGAAAGATGAACGGTACTGTACACACCGCCATTGACCGTGCTAGTTGTCTATGCCTGTCGGGTAATAAAGATGGGCGTAGTTGTTTTTGCTAACCGCAAAGTATGCTTTCGCCCTCTGCTATTATAGGATACATAAGTTACGCAGTAGAGGCTAAAAAAACCTTGCTACAAGCGGATTTCAAAGCACATCTTAAGGTGGGCGAGTAAATACCCTTGAAAGCTTCAAAGGAGCTTGTAACTCCTTTACAAAACACCAATAAAATGATGTGCTATCTTATAGTTTGTTATATTTTCCTGTACCTCTTTATATCTGTGAGTGAAATCTGGGCACCATTTGGGCACCAAAGCGTCAAAAAACCAATTGAAAAAGCAAACGGTAAGTTGCTGTAAGTCCAGAAGTCATGCGGGTTCGCAACTTTTTCGTTTGTGTAATACTACTTTTTATTTCTTTTCCTCCCCCTTGATTTTGATGGCTGGAGATGGAAAAGGGTCTGCAGCGTATGCAGCGGACTGGAAAAGAGTGGGGTTCAGCCGCAGGGTCCGGCAGACAAGTTGGAAAGAAGCGAGGCTATGGAGATAACGTCTCTACAGCCTCGCTTCTTTCATAAATGTTGATATTGCTATTGGATACAGCCGTAGGCGACCGCCCGCACACGGTGATGGTGGTACTCCTCATTGTTGGGATCGGTCTGGTGCATGTAGACAACAGAGACGCCTTCGGAGGGATCGATTGAGGTCCAGGTACCGGCCACGCCGGTCCAACCGAACTCTCCCACGGACAGATTGCCTGCACCGGCAGGCTCCATCATCGTCCTCACCCCCAGTCCATAGCCGTACCCTTCCAGATAGGAATTCCGGAAGTCCTGGAGTTGGACGTCGTTGAGCATGTTTCGGCGCATCAGATCAATAGTTTTCCGGCCGATGATCTGTGTACCGTTATAATTGCCGCCGTTGGCAAGCATCTGCGTGAATTTCAGGTAATCCTTCACGGTGGAGAACAGTCCGGCGCCTCCGCCTTCATATACGGCGTCAGGCTCGTGATTGGCGTCCAACGATCCTTCCATTAAAGTGTAGGTACCATCGCCGTTAGGACGGTACATTTTTGCCATCCTTTCCCGCATATTGCCAAAATAGCGGTAACCGGTACTCTCCATCCCCAAGGGTTCGAAGATTTCTTTTTTGAGAAATTCTCCGATAGACATGCCGGACGTCTCCTCCACCAAAGCAGCAACCATTTCATGTCCAAAGCCATAGAGCCAATGGCTGCCGGGCTCGAACCTTACAGGCACCTTGCCCATAGCGCGCACGTCATCCTGCAGGGTGTATTTCCCGATCCTGTTGGTCAGCGTTTTGCGGACTTCTCTCATCTGCAAGTCAGTGTAATGAGAGGAATTGGGGTAGGGCAGGCCATTGGACATATTGAAGGTGTGGCGTATCAGGATGGGATTTTGGGCAGGCTTCACCCGGATTTCGCCGTTGGGGAGCACAGAAGCAACTTGGGTGTCCCGGTATTCGGGAAAGTACTGTGAGTAAGGCTCGTTTAAAAGAAATTTGCCGCGCTCAAATTGGATCATAGCCGCGGTGCAGACGATGATTTTTGTCATAGAAAACAGCCGATAAACCGTATCTTCCGTGATGGGTATGCCCCGCTCTAGATCAGCATAGCCCGAATACCCTTCATAGAGGATTTTTCCGTGCTGTGCGACGGCGCAGCCGCAGCCGGGCACGGTCTTTTCAGAAAAGGTTTTCAGCAGTCGATCCAGATCATCAAAATTTGACATCAAATTTCCTCCCTTGACAGCAAAAATAGTTTCCGGGAGACAAGACTGTTTCTTTCCCCCAAGAATATTTGCTAAATTATTTTCTATCGTACGCTTTTTCTCAGACAGTGTCAACAGGTCTTTGCGTGAGAGAAAGACTCTCCAGAAAATGAAAAGGATGGGATAGAAATAAGGTTACAGCAATTATTGGCATAAAAAACTATCCTTTTGGCATGCAATTTTATGCAAGGAATGCTATGATGCTGATAAGAGCATGGGGGGCTTTGCCTGGAGCTTTTCCAATGTGGGAAGGAAGGGGACGATAGGATATGAAACCAGTAAAAGTTGCCATGATCGGCGTAGGCGCCATCAGCGGAATTTATCTCGAAAACATCACAAACACCTTTCGGGAGGTAGAGCTTTGCGGCGTCTGCGATCTGATTCCGGAGCGGGCCCAGAAGGGTTTGGAGTACGTGAAGGCGGAGCAGGAAAAGGGCGCGCCTGTAGTCACGCCCAAAATTTATGCCGACATGTTTGAGGCGTTTGAGGACCCGGAGGTGGAAGTGATTCTGAACCTGACACGGCCCTATGAGCACTATGAGGTCACGAAGCAGGCACTGCTGCACGGCAAGCATGTATTTTCTGAAAAACCCCTGGCCGTAGACATGCAGGAAGCGGACGAGCTGATGGAGCTTGCCGCAAAGAAGGGCCTGCGCATGGGCGGAGCGCCGGATACCTTTATGGGTGCAGGAATTCAGACGGCCCGGAAGGTGATTGACAGCGGGATGATCGGCGATGTGATCGGCGCCAACTGTGCTATGGTTTGCCACGGCCATGAAACCTGGCATCCGGATCCCGAATTCTACTATAAGCGGGGCGGCGGCCCCATGATGGACATGGGACCCTATTATGTGACGGCCCTGGTGCAGCTTTTGGGCGAGGCCAAGGGTGTAATGGGAATGACAAAGAAATCTTTTGAGCGGCGCATCATCACATCTGCTCCCCATTGCGGCGAGGTGGTGGATGTGGATGTGGACACCTATCTGACAGGGAATATCCTGTTTTCAAGCGGGGCGATCGCCCAGATTTTCACCACGTTCGACGTCTACTACGGGCCCAGCGCGCAGGCGCGGTTTGAGGTCTATGGAACCCGAGGCACCCTGGTTGTACCGGATCCCAACACGTTTGGCGGCCCCGTGCTGCTGCTACGTCCTGAGGATCAAGCGGCCACGGCAAAAATCGATCCGGGTTTGATGCGTCACAGCACTCCCAGCTTCTATGATGGATACAAGGAAATCCCCCTGATGTTTGATTATTGCGAAAATTCCCGTGCGTTGGGGCTTTCCGACCTCTGCAAGTCGCTTCGCACAGGCCGCGACTTCCGTGCCAACTGCCAGCAGCAGCACCATGTGCTGGAGATCCTGACCAGCTTCAGCAAGTCCTGCGAAAAAGGGGAGTATATCCCTTTGACCACAAAATACACCCGTACCGCGCCGATGCAGAACAATCCCATGCACGGCATTTTGGATGACTGAAACATAGTTTAGGAGGAATTTACAATGATGAAAGTTGCTTACACCGGATGGACCTGGATCACCAGCCACGAGCCCGAGGCGGCAAAGCACCTGTTGGAACAGTCGTTCCGTGAGTGCAAATTTCTGGGCTACGATTATGTGGAGAACTTCGCTTTTATCCGAGATTATTATGCGGAGGACCCCCAGGAGCTGGTACAGCTGGCAAAGGACTGCGGCGTCAACCTCTGCAACCTGTACGGCCACTTTACCTTTGATGTGGAGAAATCCCTGGAGACTGCCAAGCAGCAGATCGATTTCTTGGCTGAGATCGGAGGAAAATGGTACAATTGCCAGAACGGCGGCTTTGGAGATGACGGTCCTTCTGAGCGGCCCACCAATCCGGAGATGGTCGACAAGATGTGTGAGATTACCAACCGGTTGGGCGAGTATGCCAAGGAGAAGGGAATCACAGTCTGTTTCCATCCCCATTATGGCACCTGCGTATTTTCTCAGAGCGATATTGATTACTTTGCCGCTCATACCAACCCGGAATATGTCTCTTTCTGCCTCGATACAGCGCATACCACATTGGCAGGGATCTGCCCAGTAGAACTGATCCATCAGTATGGCAGCCGTATTGCCTATATGCATCTGAAGGATGTGGATACCTATGCGCTGTCCAAGGCGGAGGGGCCGCAAAAGATGGGTAGCTTCCGCGCCCTGGGACACGGCACCGTCAATTTCCCGGCGGTGAAGGCTGCGCTGGAGGAAGAGGGCTTTGACGGCGTTCTTTGTGTGGAGCTGGATCGGCCGGAGGTGTGCAACTTCCATTCAGCTGAAGTTTCCCGCATCTATATCCGGGACGTGCTGGGCCTGTAAGAAAGGAAAAATACGGAAGAGAGCCCGGCACCACGCCGGGCTCTCTTTTTGCACCTCTAGACAGGAGAAAGTTCCAACGATTCCGAAAAATACGATCCTGCCCACAACTATGGGAGAATTCTTCAGGCATGGAGGCTATAACATGTTACGAAATCCGGACGGAAAATAGGCCAGGAAAGTGAGGATTGAAATGGGAAAAGAGAATCTGCTTTTACAGGAATTTTGATTTTGAATCCTAAACCCTACCCGTTTGTTTGGATTTGGAAGCGGCGCCCTAAGATGCAGAGGGTTGCGGCCATAGGCAGAATTACGGATAGAATCAGACCATTTCTAATACCAAACCGGTTTGCGGCCATTCCACCCAGCAGATTTGCCAGAATACCGCTCAAAGCTGTGACAGAGTAAAGTATGGCCTGGCCTGTGGCTCTATATTGGTTTGAAATTCGTTTTAACAAATACTTTGTGGCAGAGTAAAACGCCATGGTGGTGGCATAGCCGGTGGAGAAGCAAATGAGAAGAAGGAGCGGGAAGCTGTGCAGGAATATCAACAGAAGATACCGAAGAACAGTCAGGATCCCGGCTGCGGAAAGGATGGCTTTGAGGCTGAAACGGAAAGTAAGCCGGTCGAGATTGATCAACAAGGGTATCTCTCCCAGGACGGTTGAAAAAACAATCAGCCCCCAATACCATGTGGGGTACCCTAATTGGTAAACAAAATATTCGGAGTAAAAGCTGTAGAAATAGGTCAGGGGAAAGTGAACTGCAAAGACAAGAAATAAGATCAAGGCGAAGTGCGGGGGCCGGATTCTTTGTGATTTTTTGGGGCGGCACTCCTTCCGTGAGCGGGAAGCAGCGGGGTTCCGATTGGACTCCTCGGGGAGCGGGAGGATAATGCAGGCTGTGGTAGATGCTAAAATAAGATACAGCGCTGGAAGAAAATTTGCAGAGAGTTTAATGAGCGCGCCCGACAGAACGGCAAAAATCCCATAGCCTAGAGTTCCCATCAGCCGGATGCGGCCATAGGGAAGACCGTATTGATTGCAATATCCCAGGGTGAGCGTGTCGGACAGGCCTCCGTAGGAGGAAGAGAAAAAGGCGTAGAAGAGGATGGCGGAGAAAAGGACCGGATAGGAGACGTTAGTACAGATAACCAGAAAGAAAACGGAACTTAAAATACACAGTGCGGAAAGCAGCCTTTTCCTGTACGTCATCCTATCCGCGAGGACGCCCCACAGCAAGGGTGCGAGAAGCGATACGGCAGGAGAAACCGTAAGCAGCAACCCCTTCCTTGCCTCACCGAGAAAAGAAAGCTTTAACGGAATGTAGGAGTTGTACAGGGTAATCATGCTATAGAGCATGATATTCATCCAATAAAACAGAATGCTCTTTTTCACTATTTTCACACCTGCTGACTGACAAGTAGCCTGCCATTGTGGACCATCCCAATAGCAGGCTACTTTGCAGTTACTACTCAATTTTTAGTACTGCAGTTTAGAATTTTCCATCGAGGAAATCTTGATAATACTGGATATAGTAGCCGTAATTGTATTTATCCAAATCCTCCACGTATTTGTTCCAAGAGGCGTCAGTTACGCCGTCTACAATGCTGGTGGCAATAAAGTTGTCGATAAATCCGCTGAGATCGGTGGTCTTCAAGGCAAACTCCGCGCTCTTATCAGCGGGCTGATTCCGATAAGGAAGTCCGTCCTTGGGAAGAAATTCAATTGCTTCATCACAAGTGACTTTTCGAATACCGAGGGGAGAATTGGGGTCTGCCGGGATTTGCGCGATTTCTTCAGGCATGGCAAGAGGAACACTGTTGTTGATCTGATAGGTATATTTGGCATTTTCAAAGGAAAAATCGACCGAATAATCGCCATCCGTCAGTACTGTGTATTTTCCATCCTTTTCTTCAAAAAGCCCGGTGGGGTTTTGTTCGGATTTGATGGGGCCGTAATAGAATTCGTTTCTGGTAAAGGAATCAGTAGCGATATAATCCCACCATCTCAGAAGCGCGGTGGGGTTTTTGCACTTGGTGGTGATCACGAAGGAATTGTTTTGAGTGGAAACCTTGTTGTAACGGCCCCTTAACTGGGGTTTCCCACTATAGCCATTTGCAGCAAAGGGCGGCATGAATTTGTAATCCAGAGCTGAATCGTCGCTGATGAACTCCACCGGGGACCAAAACAGAGATATGCCGACCTTTCCTTGCTTCACTTTAGAAGAGAACTGTTCCCTGGTCTGTGAAAATCCTTCTACGTCCAATAGGCCTTCGTTGGCAAGCTTATTATAAAAAACTAAGGCGTTCTTAAAATCTTCTGTGTTCATGGTAGGGATAACCTTGCCGTCTTCTACGTTATAGTAGCCGGTAAATCCCCAATAGCCAAACATATCCTTAATGTTTCCGGCCCAAAAATTGTTACAGAATTCCAGGGGGATTTCATCGTTCGAGTCGCCGTTCCCATTTGCGTCCTTCTCTTTGAAAGCCTTTAGAACTGCATAAAATTCATCCTGCGTCTTGGGAATTTCCAAGCCGACATTTTTCAGCCATCTTGTATTGATAAATTGAACGCCAGTGACGGAAGAATCGTTGGAGGTAAGGCTTCCGCCGATTAGGGAGTAGATGTTGCCGTCCGTCTGTCTGGAAAGCTGGTCTTTTACGTCAAATCCGATTAATTCGCTAGCCTTTTTGTAGGAGTTCAGCACATTGGGCATCCAGCCGTCGTTCATATAAGGCTCAATGCTGACAAAGCTTTTCAGATTTTTAGCAAAATTAGCGTCGCTTAGTGTGAAGCCGCCAAGAAAGGCATCTGGTAAATCAGAAGCCAGCAACAGGGGTATTTTTTGGTCTAGATCGCTGGAAAGTATCTCCTTCCATTCTATTTCGATACCAGTTTCCTCTTGAAGCTGCCTGACAATTTCTTTTTCATTGAAGCTTTTTGATTTATCCATGGGATGATGCTCTACAACAATGCGGAACTTTTCTGGATCCTTGATAATCGGCAAGCCAGTTTTGTAGGTGTTGCCCACAAGCTCGCGGGAGCCGTTTTCCTCAACCGTCTCCGAAACCGTGGAGTTCTTTGATAGTTCCGGGAGCTTGGACGAAGCTGCTTGTGGTTGGCAGGCGGTTAGCAGGCTCACTGTGATAGTCAATGAGAGAATGGCTGGAATAACGCGTTTGCTCTTCATCATTTTCAGTCTCCTTTGTGAGTGGAATAAATTTATCCATTTATTTTTCCGGTCGTGAGGCCGGCGATAGCCAGTAGAAAAGCTTATCCCTTGATAGATCCTATCATCACACCTTTGACAAAATACTTTTGCAAAAACGGATAGACGCAGAGAATCGGGAGGGTTGTGACAACGATGATACCGTATTTTACAACCTCCACTAAGGTTGCAGCCTTTGCCGCGGCCGCGGGGTCATCCACGATGGCGTTAGTATCGGAGGGCTTGGCGGTAATCAGTATTTCCCGCAGTAGGATGGGGAGGGGATATTTATTCACGTCGGTCAAGTAGATCATGGGGTTAAAGTAGGAGTTCCAGCTGTTGACGGCAATGTAGAGAGCGATGACGGCGACAATTGCCTTACTCAGTGGAAGGGCGATGGCAAAGAAAAATCTGGTGTTTCCGCAACCGTCCAGCTGTGCGGCTTCATAGAGGCTTTCAGGCATCATGGTAGTAAAAAACGACCGGATCAAGATGATGTTATACACGGAGATACTGCCGAGTAGGATAATGATTGCCCGAGTATTCAGCAAGTGCAGATTGCCCACCAGCAGATAAGTGGGAATCAGCCCACCGCTAAAGTACATGGTGACAATAAGCATGGCCATAATCACCCCGCGGAAGGGCAGATCTTTCCGCGAAAGGGCATAGCCCGAGAGCACGGAACAGAACACGCCCAGGCCGGTGCCGCCCAATGTGTAGAGTATGGTGTTCATATAGGAGGTCAACAGGCGTTCGTCGCTGAAAACCCGTTCATATCCCATTGTAGTAAAGCCCTGGGGGAAAAACAGCATCTTTCCGCTGTTCACATACTGCGGATCTGAAAAGGAGGCGACCAATACAAAGTACAGCGGATAGACGATGACAATCAGAACTAAAAACAGTAGAAGATGCGTTGCAATATCAAAAGCAATATCCTTTTTGTTTTGCTGAATTTTATTTTTCTGTTTCCACATAGGCATAGAGATTTCCTCTTTTCTGTTTGGTTTCCTGCTACCCTGCACGTGTTACCAGAGGCTTATCTCCGAGGTGCGCCTCGCAACCGTATTTACTATAACGAGCACGATAAAGTTAATCAGGGTATTGAAAAGGCCAATCGCAGTGGAATAACTAAATTCTGAAAGTTGAAGACCTATCTTGTAGGTGTAGGTGGAAATAACCTCGGACACATTGAGATTAAGGTAATTCTGCATGAGATATGCTTTCTCAAAACCAACGCCCAAAATTCCGCCGCAGTTTAAAATCAGCAGCGTGATGGTGATGGGTAGGATGGAGGGAAGGTCTATGTTCCATATCCGCTGTAGCTTTGACGCGCCGTCAATAATAGCGGCTTCGTGGAGGTCTGGGCTAACAGAGGTGAGGGCCGCAATATAGATAATGGAATCCCATCCGGCGTTTTGCCAAATCCCAGACCAGACATACAGGTGGCGAAATAGCTCAGACTTCCCCATAAAATAGATGGGTTCTATTCCGAACATGGACAGGAAGGTGTTAACAAAGCCAGAGGAGGGCGACAGAAAGGAGGACATCATGCCGACCAATACCACAACAGAAATAAAATGGGGCATATAGGTGATTGTTTGGGCAACTCGTTTGAACCTGGGAGAGGCGATATAATTTATGATCAAGGCAAGGATGATCGGTGCAGGGAAGCCTGCTAGCAGACTGTATAAGCTGAGAATCAGTGTGTTTAAAAAGTAGTTCCAAAACATTGGGGAAGAAATAAACTGCTCGATCCAATAGGTTCCTACCCAAGGACTCCCCCAGATGCCGTCAGAAGCAGAGAAGTTTTTGAAGGCAATTTGGATGCCGTACATGGGAATATAATTAAAAATGATAAAATACACAACAGTCGGAAGTAAAAAGAAATAAAGGGCCCAGTTGCTTTTCATCAGTTTCCACGTAGCTGTCTTTTTCCTCTTTTGTCTTGTATTGCCGGGATGATGTGGCAATCCTCTTGTGCTGGTATGACTCATACCCGATTACCTCCTGTATACCGATTTCTTTTAATTTAGCTTACCATCCCGCAGGATATTTTTAAATTCTTTAAATTTGAATCTGAGTATGATTTTTTGAAAAAAGCGGCTGTGTTTTCCAGTTACTTCAAATTCTCCTATTCCAGGAGGTAAAATTCAAATTTTGTTATACCTATTTCCAGCTCTTTCTGTTGAAATATACGGCAGGATGTGCTATTTTGGTGAAAACGGTATAAAGTTTTTTTCAATTCACATTTTTTTATTGCAAAACGAATATATCCAGATCTGCAAAGTACAGCTGGATGAGACAGACACCGCGGGCCTGTCAGGACGGCTGGATTTTACTGAAATATTTTGATACCCAGAAAGGGGAGTGAATCCATCATGTCGGATATCTATTGTAATGTACGTGATTTTGGAGCGAAGGGGGATGGAAGAACCGATGATACAGATGCCTTTAAAAGCGCCTTGGCGCAGGCTGGTAAGGGACACGGCTGCGTTCTGGTTCCGATGGGCAGGTACTGTATCCAGCCCATCAAGGTGCCGAGCCATACTACGTTATTCGGCAATGCCGCCTGGGGGTATTCTGCCTTCGGATATGAGAATAACAAGAGGCTGAAAGGAAAACCGGTTGACATCGAGATGAACGGTAATACCGTGATTGAGCCGCTGTCTACTGAGGGTCCAGCACTGTTGGACTTAAGCGGAAGCGTTGGTACCAGGATCATAGGGTTGTCTTTTGATGGGATGTACCGAGGACAGAATTTTCACTGCATTTTTTGTTCTGGGGGAACAGAAAGGCTGGGACTGGTCTTTGAAGATATCCGGATCAGTCATTTTACCGGAGTGGGCCTAAAGCTGTTAGGCGTGGGCGGATTTTCCGTCCGCCGCAGTCTCATTATCAAGAATCAATCACATGCGATTGACTGCAGTTGTAGCGAAGATGGTTCTTTCATGGATAATCAGCTGGCGTACAACCTGGGGGCAGGCTTGTATGCCTGCCGCGAAAATGACGATGGTACACTTTCAGGAGCAAAGAATCTTTTAATTACCGCAAACAGGATCGAGGGAGGATATCCCGGAGGCATTTACCTTTGGGAATCCGAGGGCTGTACGGTGGTCGGAAATTCTTTTGACAACTGCCGCGGCCCAGCAGTGACACTGATCTGCTGTACAAACTGCGCCCTGACAGGCAATATGTCCAGAATCCACGGCTGTACCCAGGAAGCAGATGAAAATTGTCATTACCGGCTTGAAAGCATAAAGGGGACAACTGTTACAGGAAATACGTTATGGTGTTGGTACCGTCTGCTCTGGAGCCGGAGCAGGGATGCAACAGGCCCGTTTTACGGGATGATTCTGAAAGAGCTTCAAAATTGTGTAGTTGTGGGGAACGCCATGCACGAATGCTGCAGTACAGAATTAATCCATTCTATTGGAGACTCTACGGACTTCGTGATAAAAGATAATATAGGCTGTGTGTCTCCACTGGCAGAGCGGAGGGATTGACAGTTTCAGAAGCATCTTTCTGAAGCGGGTCTCAGGGAAACAATTGTGATGGACATCGATCCATCAGGAAAGGCGGTTAGAGAATGTTATATTGGAACATACGGGAGTTCGGCGCAAAGGGCGACGGAAAAACGGACGATACCGCGGCACTGGTCCAGGGGTTGGAGGCAGCGGCAAAGGAAAATGGGACATTATATTTCCCAATGGGAAACTATGCCATCCATCCGGTGAAAGTACCCAGTCATGTGACACTGTTAGGAAATTCAGCGTGGGGGGAAGGAGAACCCAGCAAACCGGATTCTCTCGGTCATACCCGACTCACAGCTTTAAGCGGAGAAGCACGGGCCCTTCTGGATCTGGATGCCTGTATGGGGACAAGGCTGATAGGTTTGACCCTGGACGGCAAGAATTTGGGGACAAAAATGCATGGAATCTATTCCTGTCATGGGGGAGTAGAGCAGAATAATTGCTATGAGGACTGCTTAATCTGCAATTTTTCTGGAAGCGGCATGAAGATGGATTGGGTCTGGGTTTTTGCTGTGCGCAGGTGCCGGATTACCAACAACAGGCTTTACGGTATTGATGTTGATCGCGGGTATGACGGATGGGTCATAGATAATAATATTGTGAAGAATGGATTGTGGGGCATAAATGCGGGGCCTGGAATGGTATGTTATACGGCAAATACAGTTGCCCAGAATTTGGAAGGCGGCCTGCTTGCTGACGACACCCAGAACATAAACGTGACGGGGAACAGTTTCCGGAATAACGGAGGCCCTGGGATTCTGATCCGGAATTCCCGTGCCTGCGCTGTCAGTGGAAATACGGTGCTTGGAAACGGGGCGGCGAAGGGAGAGAGAGGCTCCTGCGGCCTATCAGTTCAGGACAGTGTGGGGATTACCATTGTGGGGAACACGATTTCTGAAGGCGGTCCCCTCAAAGGCGGACCGCAGGTTCCTGAGATCGGGCTTGAAGCCCGCGGGCTGGAGGACTGTACCATTACGGGAAATACCCTTTATCGTTCTGCAAGGCGAGAATGGCTGAAGACTTCTGAAAACCAGCGCTCGGTGATTGCTAACAACACTGGCAGCTTGGCGGTTTAGCAGGGAAAGAATGGAAAAGCCAACCACCCGGCATTGAGCGGGGTGGTTGGCGATGTATTCACAGCAGGTGTTACCACAGGAGGCACAAACTGGAAAGGGCGTGGAGTTTCAATAGGAAGGAAGTATCGCGCAGTGGGGTAAGGGATCCTAAAAGGGAGGGTATCAGATGAAAAGGCAGCGGCATACAGGCAAAGGATTTCTGAAATTTATAGTCTCGTTCCTTGTAATATTATTTTTTCCGGTTGCCAGCATCACGGTGGTGTTTAACTCCTATTTTGTGAATCTCTATCAGGAAAACATTCTGCAACAGAATCAGATGAATCTTGAGATTTACAAGACGAAAATTGATTCCTGTATAGACAACTGTACCTCTGTTGCGGTTCAGATACTCAATATCGACGGCTTTTCCCCTAATCAGCTTCTCGGATTCCATACAAGTTATGAAAAGATTATTAATATTTTAAAGGCCTACCAAATTGCGCAAGATTATTATCAGGAAGTAAGATTCTACTCTTTTTACAACCCAGATACGGTTTATTCCGCAAACGGAACCATCAATCCGGCCTATTTCTGCAGATACGGAGGGAAACGCATGCTGTTGACGGAGTTGCTGAAAGAGAGAACCAAGAGCTTTTGGACGATAGCCTCTTCCTATACTGAGGGAGGAGAGAAAAAGCTGATTCAGTATATTGTACCGGTAGCCGGCAGGAATACGGATTTTATCTTGTTTGATATAAACGAGCATATTTTTGAAGATATCAGTACGGAAAATTCGATTGTAAACGAAATCTATTACCATGGGAGACTTATTTATTCCTCCAATCCGGATCCGGACATCCGTTTAGAGAAGATGCAGTTGCTTTCCGAAAAATCTGAGACGACGGGAATGGAATATCGCAGGTACATACCCACCGGTGTTTTGCTGGACAAGGTAAAAAAAGTGCAGAGAATCTTTATCTATGCCGTGATCGCCATCACAATAGTCGGCGGGATCCTTGTCTATTGGGTTGCGGTAGCCCGGTATCTTCCAATAAAACGCCTTTCCGCTCTAGCCAAGGGGGCATATCCGAATCTGATCCCGAGAAGTATCGGTGAGTTTGAGTCGATTGGATTTGTCATCGACCGCATAAAAATCGGAAAAGAGGAAGATCTCCTCAAAAGCCGGATCAGCAGGCTGTTTTATTCCATTATCTACAGGCAATATGAGGATTTGGACGTTATTTCAGAGCAGTGTAAGCAGGCCGGACTTTTTTTGGAGGGAAAAAAATGGCGGGCAATCATATTGATGCTTGGAGGAAAACAATTTGTGGAAAACGCAGATATTGCCCAAATCTGCATCAGCATTCTGGAATCAGATTATGAGGTTTATTTTCTGGATTATGCCTCTCAAAATTATTTTACAATTATTTTAGGACGGGAAACAGATGAATTGCCATTACTGAAAAATAAACTGGCCGCAATTTCAGGGGAGATTAACGCCTGTTTCCAAAGGGAGGCTTGCTTATCCGTAGGGGGGTGTTATGACACTATAGACGAGCTGGCCAAAAGCTACAACGAGGCGGTACTGAACAGCGAGAGGGAAGGACCGGAAGGGGTCAGCTTTTATGAATCGCAGTTAAAGCTGGAGAAGCGACCAGCAGTTTATCCCAAAATCGAGCTGGAAGTCCTACGTAGCTCGATTTTAGGACGTGATCCGGAGAGAACTTCCTTTTTTACAAACGTGCTTATGAGAGCGGTGGAGACTAACAAATACAGTAATTTTGAGAAGATTTCGATCTGCCACGATATTATCCACATCTATCTGGATACGGCGGAAGAGCTGAATATAAGAGAAAATTTGATTCATGAAATGCGTCATACTGAATGCTGCATACAGCCCTCCTGCACCATAGGAGAGTATTTCTATGTCATCAAGGGTTACGAAAAAAACCTATTGCAGGCATATTCTGAGGATTTTAGGTTGGATCCTCTGCAGGAAAGTACAGAATTACAGGGGTTTATTGATGCTTATCCAGATATCAGTCAACTCAGCGTCAGCTTTGTGGCGGAACATTTCGGTTTATCCATCAGCAATCTGAGTCACCGTTTTAAAGGGCAGACTGGTGTCAACATATCGAATTATATTGTTGCAAAACGAATCGAATATTCAAAAAGGTTGTTGACGGAAACCAACATGAGCCTTTCGGAAATAGCTGGAAAACTTAGCTACTGCCATACCAACAGCTTCATGAGGGTTTTTAAAAGTGTTGTGGGGATGACGCCGGGAGAATATCGAAGGCTTTTTAGTACAAGGATGGAAGGACATCGCTGAAATAAACTTCATTTAAAACAGCTTGCTAAAAGAGAAAATACCCTCGAATCTAGCTTTTACGGCCAATAAACTTTTTCCCGTCAAGTAGCTGGATAAAAACTGCCACCAGATATATATCTGGTGGCAGTTTTTATCCAGCTATTCTGTTATCTGCATTATATTTGTCGTTTTATCTCCGTGTGAGGATTATTCTCGGAAAAACAAGGAGAAAGGATTCGTGCGACATCCCAAGTCGATAATCAAAGCTCCAGGAAAACAGTGCCGGCGTCCGGCATCCAGTCGAAAGTCTCTTCTCTGCCGGAAAGATCCCAGCGGCGGGGACAGGTGGTATCCTGCCAATCCAGAGGAACAGCGCGGGATTCCCCGAGGGAGGCCTTCGAAAAGGCGGCGCGCATTTCTCCTTCCTGTTCCTGAGAAAGCACGCCAGGACGTATCGAGACGAAGAGGGGCGTACCGCTTTCTGAAAGGAGCTGCAGCCAGCGGCGGTTCAGTTCCCAGTCGATTTTTCCGGTGATGCCGACGCAATCTGCGTCTATGGCAAAGAAACTGCCGTGCTGAGGCAGAGTGAAGGCCAGTGTGTTCACTCCGCGCTGACGGGTCCTCTCCCACAGCACTCCGCTGGTGTCATCCCCGGTACGGTTCAAGTGCATCAGCCCCGCCCCCAGATGGCCCATGCAGTTGCAGCCCAGAACCAGGGAATCCCCTGCTGCCCGAAGAATCGCGCCATACAGTCCCAGCACTACCTCTGCTGTGGTCTTCGTCCCGTCCCCGAAATGCCAACCGGGACGGGTGATGACGTGACCCATCTGGAAGCCCCAGCCGCCCAGCAGGTCAAAGGTGGAAAAATCATGCTTGATCAGCCGGTACCCCCAATCGTGCAAGGTGCGGATATCTTCGGAGATCCAGTCGAGCACGGCGGGAAGGGAGGGATCCAGATATTCCGGATCCCGCTGCAGCCGCCATTCGGCGGGGATTTCCGGATCCCTGTTCCAAAGGGGACGCATCCAAATGCCGGGACGCACGCTGCGTGCCTCCATCTCCGCCGCCAGAGCGGCCATATTGGGGAAACGGCTGTTGCCTTGACGCCAGGGCCCTCCGTTAAAGTCTCCCGTGCGCTGCGCCTGCCAGCCGTCGTCGATAACCATGTAGGGCCGGTTTTCCAGTCCCCAGGTCAGGGAGGCCAGAAGGGAGGCATCCTGCAGAATTTCCTCATGGGAACTGTCACCGTAGGCGTAATACCAGTTGTTGGAACCATATACCGGGTGGTCCGGCATAAGGGGTGAGGGACAGAGCTCGGAACAGAAGCGTTCCAGAGCGGCGAAAGCATCCCCTTCATAGAGGCGGAACAGCACCTGCGCGGCTGTAAGCCTGCGGCCCTGAAGAACCACACCTTCCCCCCCGGAGCGCAGGTCCAGGTGGAGGGAGACTCCCTGGGAATCGGCAGTCCAAAAGCACATCGCTTTCGGTTGGGTCATCACGCCGAAAGCAAACACCTCGTCGCCGGAATCAGCTAAAAAATACCAGGGCATGACACGTTCAGGCACAAATCCCCGCCATTCCAGATCCCCATAGCCGCGCTCCCAGGCGCCGCCTAGAATGCGGCACCCCTGACCCAAGGTCAGGCTCCAGCGCAACACCAGCCGGGAAAGTGGCGTGTCTCCCGCCGTGACGGAAACTGTGAGGCGGTCGGCCTTTTCCTGCAGGGAGAGGCAGAAGTCCTCACAGACGAGCTTGTGGCTGCCGGGGGAGGTGAAGGAACCTTTCCCAGTGACCGCAGTGATACTGTCAGGCAAGCGGCACTGGCCGCGAAACGCTGTGTTCATGTGATAACCTGCTTTCATGATTGAGATATAGGGCATCAGAAAATTGGAATATGGCGGGGGATGGAAGAACTCTGTTCTTTCCCGGAAAAGACGAATGCTGTGGGAGAGGAAGATTGCTGTCGGATACACCCTGGCGATGCGGGACCGTTCCTACAATTTCCCCAATACGCGGCCCTGGCAGTCCAGCCGGTCGTAGTCGCTGATCAAAATGGGAGGATATTTCTCATTCAGGGAGATCAGGCGGTGATCCCCCAGACGCTTGATAAATCCCTCGCCGTTGAGGAAGAAAATGCCAATCTCCCCCTCGCTGACGCTGCCGTCGAGACGCTCCACAAAGACAATGTCACCGTCCCGGTAAGCGGGTTCCATGCTGTCGCCGTTGACGCGCAGACAGTAATGGGCGTTCTCCGGCACCCGCTCGGTGGGAATTTCCAGGCGGGTTTTATAATAGGTGTCGCCCAAGGGCTCGCCGGTGCCGGCGGAGACAGCCAGATCGTAACAGTTGATATAGGTGATATTGTCCCTGTGTTCCACCAGGGCATCGTCATGCCGGGTCATGCGGGCATATTCCTCGTCCAGAACCGTGTCTACGATTTTCTTACCGTGGAGGTCCAGAACACGGTATTTTTTGACGCGAGTCCATTCATCCATGGAAAAACGGGCTTCCCCGCCGGTCCAGCAGTCCAACAAATAAGCGATGGGAACGTTCAGCACCTCGCAGAGCCGCACCAGCTTGTCGGCGTCCGGTTTGTTAAGCCCTTTTTCCCAGTTGCTGATCACCGCGCCGCTTACCCCTAAGGCCATGCCCAACTGACCTTGGTACAGACCCATCTTGTCCCTGGCTTCCCGAATTCGTTCTCCCAAGGTATTCATACCCCTCCACCTTTCTGAAATGGGTTCCATCAGCATCAAAATGACGGTTTCTATTTATTTTAGTATACACGCCTTTTTGTGTATTATCAAGAAAATCTTGAGGATAATACTTGACAATTAAATAATTCTGTAATATCATATATTCAATTTAAGAAATAATTGAATATCAAACGAGGAGGGATCTGGTTCATATGGAGCAAAAGGAGAATGGTATATGAGCGGCTGCTGCAGTGCATGTGGAGAGGAATGCGGGGATTTGATTTCTCTGGGATTCACGCAGGTATGCCGTTACTGTTTTCGGGAGACCTGTCTGGAGGAACCGCTGTTGGAAGATTTCGGACCGGATTTTCTGGAACGGCAGGGCGCGGATTTTTTTCTTTCCTGGTGGTGGGGAGGGGATGCTTACCTGACCGAGGAAGAAAAGTTGGAAGCAGTAAAAAGCATATTTGCAAAAAGGGAGAAGCGTTTTCCAGAGGAGGCGCGAACCGCAAGGCGGGAATACATACGGGAAGTATTTCCGGAATGGGAGGATTATCTGCGTGGACGGTAACAGAGGGAAAAAGATAAAAGGCCTTTCGGCCGGGAAGGAGAAAGTGCTGGGATGACGGAAGAGAACAGGCGTCCGCACCGGGAAGAAAAGACAGGTCAGAGAACCCCAAAGGAGTTTTTGGCAAAATATCGGGATTTGGGGCAGAGTATCGATGCGAAGAACCAACAGATTCTGGAACTGCGCACACAGGCGGTCCGGTTGGGAAGTTCCAATTTTGGAAGCCGGGTGCAGCATACTCGGAATGACCGGATGTCCAGAGCCGTTGCGGAGATCATAGACCTGATGGGAGAGATCGAAGTGGAAGTTCTCCGGAGAAAAACCGCCATGCAGGAAATTGAGAGGGCAATTGAGCAAGTTGAGGACGGAGTTCAGCGCGAAGTGCTGCGGTGGCGGTACCTGACCAACCTGAATATGGAGGAGATCGCCGGTAAAATGGGATACAGCAGGATGCAGGTGAGCCGTATTCATGGACGCGCACTGGAAGCAATTCGCAGCATGTTGGAACAAAAAAGCGGAGAAGAAACTGAAAAGGCAGAAATATCGGGAAAAGGAAGGGAGGAATGAAAACATGACATGCCCGTTACCGGGAAAATGTGTACATGACAGAGTTGGAACAAAAGGGGAGCATTCCTGTACGGCCGGACGCTGCCCTCACGCACGGCTGGTTCGAATGGCTCTGGGAGAGCAGATCCAGGCAATCTGCCGGAAAGGGCAGAGAACAGAAAGGGAGGAAGAGCGGCTGGAACGTCTGAAAAAAGAGTATGCGGAGGCTCTGAGGGAGAGCGGAAGGAGGAGAGAATGATGGAAAAGGGGCAGACAGGGAAGAGGGCATCACAGAGTGCAAGAACTCTGGAGAAGAAGATCGAGTCCTATTTTGCAGCCTGTGAAGACCGTGGAGAGCTGCCCAGTATAGCGGGTTTGGCTCTGGCGCTTGGATATCCCGGACGCCGGAATTTGGAGGAAGCGTTAAAGGAGGAAGGACAGTCGAAAAAAGCCGTGTATCTGATTCGTGCCAAGGCAAGGATCGAGGAGGCGAATGTGCAAGCTGTATACAGGCGTGAAACCTCAGCCGGGGCAAAGTTTATCCTGCAAACTGAATTTGGATACGCAGATAAGGAAAAAATTGACCCGGCTCGGTTGATCGAGGTCAAGCTGGTGCCGTAGAAAGAGTCCTGTTGCATAATGGAAGTTTATACACAACGCACTTGTCAAAGAGATAGCTTTGACGCAGAGCAGGGTGTGGGAGGGGGCGGTGAGCTCCTCTCCCATCAACATTAGACGTAACATGTTCGTCTCCCGAACATGTTAGGGCGCGTTATAAATGAATGAAAATTCATTTTGCAACGCGCCCTTTTTTAAGATTAGGTTGCGATGTAAGCTGGGCGTCAATTTTGTCAATTCATTTACTCGATTATATTATTGTTTTGCATCAGGTCCACCTTTTGGCCTATTTTTCACCGGCAAACAGCTTTTCATATGCGCCGTAGCCGGCTGCCGCTAATTTTTCGTAGGGAATAAACCGAAGGGCGGCACTGTTGATGCAATAGCGCAGGCCGCCTTTATCCTTTGGGCCGTCTGGGAATACATGGCCCAAATGTGAGTCCCCGTGTTTGCTGCGAACCTCGGTGCGCAGCATGCCGAAGCTGCTGTCGGTATGCTCGGTCACGGTGTCCCCGGCCACCAGCTGGGTGAAGCTGGGCCAGCCGCAGCCGGAATCGAATTTATCCATGGGCGTAAACAGCGTTCCCCTGTGACGATATCCACATAGAGCCCGGGGCCGTATGGTACCAATAATCACCGGAAAAAGGCCGTTCTGTGGCGGCATTCTGGGTTACATTAAACTGCTCCGAGGTCAGGCGAAGCCGAATCTCCTCCGGCGTGGGCTTCGGGTAGGCTTGCTTTTCTGCTCCAAGATCCTTCAGGGATTCGAAGCTGATGTGGCAGTAGCCGTCTGGATTCTTTTTCAGGTACTCCTGGTGGTATTCCTCGGCGGGATAGAACTTTTCCAGCGGGAGGCATTCCACCGCAATGGGGGCCTGGTGTTTTTTTTGCTCCTCCTGCAGCATGGCGGAAATGAAAGCCCGCTCTGCTTCCTCCGTATAATAAATGCCGGTCCGGTACTGGCGGCCCCGGTCGTTTCCCTGCCTGTCCACCGCGGTGGGATCGATGATTTTAAAGTACTGGCAAATAAGCGTTTCTAGTGAGACCCGATTGGGGTCATAGCGAAGCTCCACTGTCTCCGCATGGCCGGTATTCTTCCTGCACACCTCCTCATAGGTGGGGGTTTTCGTGTGGCCGTTGGCATATCCCACGGTAACCTGAAGAACGCCGAGAATCCGGGAGAAATACTCGCCCACGCCCCAAAAGCAACCGCCTGCCAAATAAATTGTTTTCATGTCTGTGCTCCTTTTTATTGTTTCATATAGTATACGCAGAAACCAACGATACTACTAGCATTGCGCACCCAACCAGCCCTTGTCTTTTAAAATGTTACAATTGGTTATTCCGCCTTCTCCCTATGAGTTAAGCGGTACTCGTTTGGGGTGAGGCCGGTGTCTTTTTTAAACATGCGGATGAAATTAGAGGTGTGGTAATAGCCCGCCCGCTGGGCAATCTCGCTGACCGGGAGCTCGGTTTCCTCCAAAAGCTGTTTCACTAGGGTAAGCTTTGTCTCGTTGATAAAGCCGGACAGGGTATTGCCGGAACGCTTTTTGAAGTAATGGCTGAGGTTTGAGACAGACAGACCAAAATATGCTGCCACGCTTTGCACGGAAAAATCCATTTGATTGATGTTCTCATAGATATAGTCGGTAATCTCCTCCACCGAGTACAGCCTTTTCTCCCCTGGCTCGTCCCTACATTCATCCCTTAATTCCGCCACGGCGCGCTTGATCATGGCCTCTGCCAGGGCGACGCAATCCCCTTGGTCCAACTGCTCCGGGGCAAAGACCCGGTCGGACAGCTGTTCCCAAAAGGGTTGGTTTTCCTGGCTTTGGGGCAGTGCCAGCCGCAGCTGGCAGAAAAGTGCGGCGCAGAGGGACCGGCAGCCCTCTGGGGCGTCCGACTGCTGCATTGCGCCCCGGATATTGGCGCTGCACATGCGGATACTGGCATAATTTCGGTCACGTATCCCCTCACAGAGCGCGGCGATATCGCCCCGCAGCTGCCTGCGAATGTCGGATCCGCCCCGCAAGCTCTTGTCTGTGCCCCGCAGCGCCTGCCGGGCGCTCTGGTAGGAGCGGGAAATTTCACCGAGACCGCTTACCGGAGCGCCCAGGGCAATTTTTGGGACAACCGAAAAGCCTGTTCCGTGCTGCCGAAGCTTGTTGACGAACTCCGCCGCAGGCTCCGCTTCCCCGGAGGACAGCAGGTAGACACAGGTGTGCAGGGAGGGCTCCAAATAAAGCCAGCACACAGCATGCCCCGCTTCTGGCGGATTTGCGCACAGGGCCGGGGCAGTTTCGTCGGCAGAGGAATATTCCAGCAGCACACACTGGAAGCGAGAATGGGGTGTATCCAGGCCGCACAGCATCATTTGCCGCAGAATTTCCTGCTGCTCCGTCCCGCCAAAGCCGCCCAACAGAAGAGAGAGCAGCATCCGGTCCCGCTGCTGCTGCAGCCTGCGGCTGCGGTCCTCCTGGTTTTCGTCATGGAGCCTTAAAAGGGAATTGGTCACCAGCTCCAGCAGGCTGCCCATACGCTGGGGCCGAGACGCAGAGACCTTTTCCAGCGCGGCGGCCAGCCTCGCCATGGGTGCATACTGGCGCCGAACCAGGAGCGCGATGAGTAAGGAGGCCGCCATAATACTGATGAGGCTATATAAAAAATACCGCCGCAAAATATCGGATTGTGCCCCGAATAGGGCCTTTTTCTTTACAACCGCCGAGAGGCTGATGCGCGCCTGGCTGCTTCTGAATTGCAGCTCGTCCGCCCCGGGCGCCCCGCTTAACACCTCCCCGGTTGTCCCATAAAAGACGGTTCCATTACAGGCCAGCTGAAAGCGCTCCGTCCCGGTGAGCTGCACCCCGTTTAGCTCCTCCCAAAAATAAGCATCCGCCATGGGGAAGAGCAGGTAGGAGCAGTAAATGCCGGGGGAATTCTCGTCATCTTCAAAGGGGAGGATAAAATAGGCCCGCTGGCGGCTGGGGTCCCGCCACACCGACAAGTCCCGGCAGCCCCGCACATAGCGGAGGAACGCCTCCCCCTCCCGGCCAGACCAGCCCTGGATGAAGAAATAGGCTTCCTCTGACAAAAAGGCCCCGCCGTAAAAGGAGCTTGTGGTATCTGAATAAAAGGTAATGTCCTTTCCCATGGAAAAAAGGTACCGCAGCCCGATGATTTCCTGATTGATGTAATTATAGGCGCCCGGGTTCTCTCTTAAGTAAAAACGGTAGAAATATTTGCTTTTTGATAGGGTTTGTCTGGATTGGAGCACCTGCTCCAAATCGCTGTTCAGGCGGTGGCAGATGATATCCAGCTGCTGTTGGTACTGTTTTTCCGCCCGTTCCAGATAATCATTTTGTGTTTTCAGATAGGCGAAGGTGCCAAAAATAGATAACGGAACCAGCACCGCCAAAAGAAACGCCATGGTCATCTGCAGCAGCAGTCTCGCCCGCTGTGAATTCATTGCCGCACCCGCCCTTTCTATGCAAATTGGTTGTCCATATGGTATCATAGAAGGAATTTTAAATCCAGTGAAAGGGATAATCAATTCTTGAATTTCCGCTCAAAAACCACAGAAATACGCCAATTATTCAATAAATAATCATATGAAATGATGGATTTCCATGCTAGAGTGTAGCTATGAAAACAGTTTGAATGAACATTCAAGCAATGAAAGATTGGAGGCCAATTCATGCGAAATTCGTCCGTTTCTCTCAGGTCCCCGCCTGCCTTGTCCGGGGGCCTTAACACACCCACCCACCTTAAAAGGTTCCGAAGCTCCATTCCGCTGTACATTTTTTTGCTGCCCGCAGTCGTCTATTTGCTGCTGCTTTCCTACCAACCCATGTACGGCGTGCAGATCGCCTTTCGGGATTACAGCCTGGGGGCGGGAATCACCGGAAGCCCCTGGGTGGGGCTCAAGCACTTTATCACCTTTTTTGAATCCCCCAGATTTCTGCATTTGGTGCAGAACACCCTGACCATTACGGCGCTTTCCCTGCTGACTTTCCCACTCCCCATTCTGTTGGCCATTGGAATCAACTATTGTACTTCCCGCCGCCTGGCAAAGGTGGTACAGATGATCTCCTATGCACCACATTTCATTTCCACCGTAGTTCTGGTGGGTATGCTCACCATCTTCCTATCCCCCTCCATTGGCTTTGTAAACACCCTGTTGGAAATGGCGGGGTTTGACCGGGTCAATTTTCTAATGATACCCGAGAACTTCAAATTTATCTATGTGGGGTCGGATTTGTGGCAGCATCTAGGCTGGAACTCCGTACTGTATATCGGCGCCCTGGCCTCTGTCTCCCCCGAGTTGCACGAGGCTGCCACCGTGGACGGGGCCAGCATTTGGAAGCGCATTTGGCACATCGATTTACCCGGCATCTCCCCCACCATCATAATTATGCTGATCATGAACCTGGGCTTTATGATGAGCGTGGGATTCCAAAAGGCCTTTTTGCTGCAGAACAGCGGCAATATTGTGAGCTCAGAGATTATTTCCACCTATGTGTACAAAATCGGGCTGGTACAAAGCAATTTCAGCTATTCCACGGCCATCGACCTGTTCAACACGGCAATTAACATTGTCCTGCTGCTTACCGCCAACGCCATCTGCCGCAAGACCACCGAAACCTCGCTGTTTTAAGAATGGAGGCAGATATGAAAACGAAAAAGCATTTTTGGAACAATGCGCCTGTGGACACCGCTTTTCACCTGATGAATTATTTTATATTAATTGTTATCCTATTGGTCTGCGCCTACCCGCTTCTGGTGATCATATCCTCCTCGGTGAGCGACGCGGACTATGTGAATCGGGGCCTGGTCACGTTTTTGCCCAAGGGCTTTCAGGTTAAGGCATTTGAACTGGTCCTGCGGGATTCCCGAATTCTTTCCGGCTATTTGAACACCATTTTCTATGCCACGGTGGGCACACTGCTACGGGTTACGGTTACGGTGATGGCGGGCTTCGCCCTCTCCCGCAGGGATATGTTTGGGCACAAATGGATTATCTGGTTCTTCCTTGTACCCATGTACATCTCCGGCGGCCTGATTCCCACCTACATTCAGGCAACAAGCCTTCACCTTACCGGCACCCGGGCCGCCATCATCATTATGGGCTGCGTCAGCATTTGGAATTTGATTGTGTGCCGCACCTTTTTCCAGAATTCCATTCCAAATGAGCTTTGGGAGGCGGCCTCCATTGACGGCTGCAGCCTGTACCGGTTCTTTGTCTCTGTGGTGGTGCCCAACTCCTCCGCTATCATCGCCATTATGGTGCTGTATTACGCGGTGGATTTGTGGAACGACTACTTTTCCGCGCTGATCTATTTGCAGGATTCCTCCCAGTACCCGCTGCAGCTGGTCATGCGCAACATTTTACTCTCCAGCCAGATGATGAGCGCCACACCCCAGAGCGCCATGGATCCAACCGCTATGGCCGAGCTGACCAAGCAGGCGGACAGCATGAAGTACGCGCTGATCATCATCTCCTCCCTGCCTGTATTAATTCTGTACCCCTTTGTACAAAAATTCTTTGTAAAGGGCGTCATGATCGGCTCTGTAAAGGGCTGATTCCTTATTCAAATAAAAACAAACGGAAAGGACTTTTTACATGAAAAAATTATTCCGCGCCGCCGCTGCCGGCCTGGCCGTGCTGATTGCGGCTTCCGGCTGCACAGCGGCCCCCGCCGCCACCTCCTCCGCCTCCTCTGCCTCCGGTGCAGCGCCTGCTGTTTCCGAGAATTTTAATCAAACCGGGTACCCCATTGTCAACGAGGCAGTGACCTACCGCCTGATGGTCAGCACACACCCCCTGTCCAAAAAGAACATGGCGGACAAGGAGATCATCCAGAAGCTGGAGGAAAAGACAAATGTCAAAATCCAGTGGGAGGAGGTACCCACAGAGGGCTGGAGCGAGAAGATCAACCTGGCTGTCAACAGCGGGAACCTGCCCGACGGAACCTTTAGCGCAACGCCCAATATGCCGGAGGCCATTAAATCCAACCTCATTTTACCCCTGGACGATTACCTACAGTACATGCCCAATTACACAAAAACCCTGGAGGTCACACCGGAGATCAACATGAACAGCCGGGCCCTTAGCGATGGAAAGCTGTACGTGGTCACCGGGGCGGAGCCTGTTGGCGAGGCGGGCATCGAGCTGCCGCTGTTTATCAACAAAAAATGGCTTGACCATTTAAAGCTGGAGGTGCCCACCACCACCGAGGAATACTACCAGGTGCTAAAGGCCTTTCAGGAGCAGGACGCCAACGGCAATGGGGACCCCAACGACGAAATCCCCCTGGATACCGGCGAGATGTGGGGCGAAATGACCCTGACCTGGCTGTTCAGTGCCTGGGGCATGATGGCCAGTAAAAACGAGGTGATGACCACCGTACGGGACGGAAAGCTGGACTTTAACCCCGTGAACCCCAAGTACCAGGACGCCTTAAACTACATGCACCGCCTGTATGCCGAGGGCCTGATCAATGAGGAATTCTTGACCCAGCCCCAGAATGTACGCCATGCCCTTAACAAGGTAGACCCCACCGTATACGGCTCCTTTATCGAGTGGGACAGCTCCATGCTGACCATGCCCGAAAACACCGATGAATATGAGGTAATTCTGCCCTTAAAGGGGCCTGACGGCGACCAGCTGTGGACCCAGGGCACCCGCCGCCTGAACCTGAACCCCGCGCTGGTGGTGTTCCAAAACTGCGAGAACCCCGAAATCCTTTTGCGCTGGATCGACACCTTCCAGGAGCCTGAATTCGTGCATAGCTCCCACCTGGGGCCGGAGGGCTATTTGTGGGAGATCGACCCGGAAACCAAGGAATATGTGCAGCCGAAGGACAGCATAGACGCTTTGACCTCCGCCGGTTCCTCCATTGAGGAGTACAGCGCCACAGAATGCATTTTTGGCGCAATATCAAACCGCGACCCCCGCATGACAGGCAACGAGATTCGCTACAAGGGCACCAACAAGGAAACAAAGGCCGTCTGGTCCCAGATGTATGAGCCCTACATATTCCCGGATTATTATCCCCCCTATCTCTCCATTATGGAATCCACCGAGGAATCCAAGGAGGTCGGCCTGATGTGGGAGGACTTGAAGGCCTATGTGAACTCCTTTATGGCCGACGCCATTACCAACGGCGTCACTGACGAGCAGTTCGCGGCCCATGTCAAGCAGTGCGAGAGCCTCAACTATTCCACCATCGTGGCCTATTACCAGAAGCAATACGACCGCATGAAGGAAATCGCCCAATAATCGGGCATGTGAAAGGAACCAGTAATATGAATCGCATTCTAGTAGATTTCTCCCGCCGGACGGGCTCCATAAAGCCCCTTCACGGCATCAACAACGGCCCGGTCTCCAACTTTGGCTTTGTGGACACCAGCGCCGAATACCGGGCTGCGGGAATTCCCTTTGTACGGCTGCACGACTGCCAGTACCCCCGGCCGGACCGGGTGGACATTCCCCAGATTTTTCCGGATTTTAACGCCGACCCCGAGGACCCGGCCAGCTACCAGTTCGCATTGACCGACAGTGTGATTTCCCCCATTGTGGCCTGCGGCGCACAGCCCTTTTACCGCCTGGGCACCAGTATTGAACACGAGCAAGTGAAAAAGTATGTATTTCCGCCCAAGGACTACGAAAAATGGGCCAAAATCTGCGCGGGCATCATTCGCCATTATACCCAGGGCTGGGCGGATGGCTTTCGGTACCCCATCACCTACTGGGAGATTTGGAACGAGCCGGATTTGACCCCGGAAATGTGGGTGGGTACACCCGAGGAGTACTTTCGCCTGTACACCACCGTGGCCCCCCTGCTAAAGGCCTGGTTCCCAGACCTGAAAATAGGCGGCTGCGCACTGTGCTCCGTGTGGAACCGGACGTTTATCAACGGCTTTTTGTCGGAGGTTGCGCGCACCAACGCCCCCCTGGACTTCTTCTCCTGGCACTGGTACGGAGATTCCCCGGAGCAGCTGCGGGATACCGTAATCCAGGTAAAGTCAGACCTTGCGGCCCACAGCCTTACCGGAGCCGAGAGCATCTGCGACGAGTGGAATTACATGCGCGGCACCATGTGGGTCCCTGCCCGCCGGGAAAAGCACATCCGCCGGGAATTCTACGAAAAGCAGCGGAACCACGTGGGTGCCTCCTTTGTGGCCGCCTGCATGGCTGTGATGCAGGAAAACGGTGTGGACCTTTCCACCCACTACGACGGTCAGCCCCACATGATGTTCTGCTCTATTTTTGACCGATGCGGCATCGAGACCAAAACCTACCGGGCCTTTGAGGCCTTCCACAAGCTCTATCAGCTGAAAAACGCGGTTCCGGTGCAAACGCCCCAGGGCTTTTACGGCTTGGGGGCAATGGACGAAGGCCGCGCCGGGGTACTGCTCTCTAACTTTAGTGCGCCGGGAGAGAATTACGAGGTAACCTGCAGGGGGCTGCGGGGAGGAAGGGCGAAGCTCTATGTGCTGGACGCCCACCGGGAAATGGAGCTCCTACAGGAGCTCTATTTTGAGGGCGACTTTACAGTGGACCCGGTGCTGCTGACCAACTCCCTTCTGCTCCTGCAAATTGAGCTGCGGTAGGCCCGGATGAGCGGCAGTGTTTTACTGGCCATTGCTCTTGGCGTAAAGCTGTTCCAGACCTACTTTACCAAGCGAACCAGCATTGCCCTGAAAACAGAGCGGGAGATTGTGGCCTTTACCGCATGGCGGTACCTGCTCTGCGTTTTGCTGGCCCTTCTGCTCCTTCTGTTTGAGGGCGGTCCTAGTCTTTCCCCGGCAGCACTTGGAATTGCGGCGCTGGGCGGGGTCTCCCTGGCCCTCTGTGGGGTGTTCGAGTACGTGGCGCTGCGGCACGGGGCAGTGGTCCTGGTCCAGCTGGCCGGTATGTCCGGCATGTTAATTCCCTGCGTTGCGGGCAACTGGCTGTTTCATGAGCCCTTTACCCACCGCCACCTGCTGGGAGTACTGCTGCTGGGCGTGGCCGCGGTGCTGTTGGCAGGCTACCACCGCAGCCAGGCGAAAAAGTCCTCCTTTCTGGTCTGGGGCTGCCTGCTGGTGGTCCTTGTCACAAACGGACTTGTTATGCTGTCCCAAAAGCTATTTTCTGTTTGGCTGCCGGAGGAACCCGTATCCCTGTACTCCTTTTGGACCTTTGCCATTGCCTCTGCTGTTCTGTGGTGCATTCTGCCTTTGATTCCCCCGGGAGGGATAAAAACCAGATTGCTTCCCGGAAAAAGCACCCTCCCTGCCCTGGTGATTCTGGCAGCAGCGGTATTTTTGATCAGCCAATTGGTCACCTCGGCCTCGGCGGTGCTGCCCTCTGTGGTGATATTTCCGGCCTTTAACGGCTTGGGGCTGGTGCTCGCCACCCTGCTTTCCGCCATCTGCTTTCAGGAGCGCCTGACCCTGCGCAGCGTTTTGGGCATGCTCCTGGGCATTGGGGCACTTTTATTGATGCAATAACAAAATCACCCCCACTGGGCCTGTCCAATGAACAGGAACCCTGTGGGGGTTTTTCTTGACCATGATTCGCGGGAACGGTGTAGCTTACAGACGTGCGCCTACCCCTGCGGACTCAAGCACCTATTTCCGAGGGCTCTGCCGGTTGGGGCTGCTCTGTGAACAAATCCTCCCTGGTAACGTTTTTCAGCCATTTTTTGCTGCGGTAATGGCGGATGACCCAGGGCCATTTGACAAATTCGTCTGTACAGATCAGGAAGTAGATCCACAGCACCGGAAGATTCAGAACAAACGCCGCAATAAAGCCCAAGGGTACCGCATAAACCCACATGTCCACAACATCGCAAATCAGTCCAAACCGGCTGTCGCCGCCGGAGCGGAACACACCGGCGATCAGGGTGGTGTTTACCGCCGCGCCCATGACGTAGTAGACGTTGATCAGCAGTATGACCTTCAAATAGTACGTTCCGGTTTCACTGAGGGCGGCGTAGTTCAGCACAATGGGGTGGCCGCCAGCACGATCAGCCCGCCCACAACTCCGGTGATCACGGTGAGGCGCAGGCGCTTTTTTGCATTCGCCGCAGCTGCCTCCAACTGGTTCTGTCCAATTTTCTGGCCCAGCAAAATGCCGCCCGCGCTTGCCATGCCAAAGCACAGAATCGTACCAAAGTTGCGCACCACCACCACAAAGGAGTTGGCCGCCACCGCATCGGTGCCCATGTGGTCGATGATCACGGAATACATGGCAAAGCCCACGCCCCAGACCACGTCGTTGCCCAGCGCGGGCAGGGAAAGCCGCATAAAGTCGGAAAACAGCGGCTTATTCCGGATGAACAGGTAGGAGAATTTCAATAATGCCCCAGCAAAAATAGGCCACGCTTAAAATTCGCAGATACGAAGCGCCCAGGGTGATGAGCTCCGCATCGCTTGTGAGTGTTTTCATCATCAGCTCGGGAATACAGAGGGACAGCAGCGCCCAAACCGTAGAGATCAGCATGGAGAAGCGCAGGGCAATCCCTCCACCGCATTGATGGCCTGCATATCCCCCTTGCCGTAATATTGGGCGCAGAGCATGGTAGCCCCGGTACCCAGGCCGTAAAACACCATAAACAAAATACTGGCGTACTGGGTCGCCAGGGAAACCGCCGAAATTGCCGACTGCCCCACAAAGTTCAGCATGACCACATCCGCCGAATTCACCGTAGCGCTCAACAAATTCTGCACCACAATGGGAATGACCAGCTTTTTAATCTGCCCGTAAAAGGGATCCTGTCCTAACTTTTTCATGCGGTACTAATTCCTTTACCACATTAATATAGAACCCATATTTATGATAACGCACCCGGCACCGGGCGCGATCCGATGCACGCCGGTCTCTGCAACCCTATCTACCATATTATAACAACAAAAAGGCGCATTGCAGCTTTTCTATTCTGCAATGCGCCCCTCATCAGCCATCATTGGAATCACTTATATGTATAGGATACAAAAAGAAAGAGAATCTGCAAGGCTCAGTGGCAGCCGATCTGTTTACAGCGATAGACTGCGGTGGGGTCGGTGGGATCCCAGGTGTGCCAAGAAGGAATCTGGAGGCCGTCGGGCTTGGAGAGCGGGCCGGAGGTTTCCGTGCCTGAAATCGTCACCTTGGTGCCGAGGGTACAGTTGTCGAAAATCCATTTGGCGTCCCGGCAGTTGAGGCGGATACATCCAAGGGACCGGGTATCCCCCAGGTGGTTGTATTCGTCCACTTCCAGATCGAAATTGTTCAGCGTCCAGTTGGGAACCGAGTGGAACAGATAATTTCCCTGAATCTGGGTGCACCATTGAGCCCAGGTATCCCCGACCATCTGCAGCCAGCGGTATCGGGCCGGTGTATAATAGGTCCCGGTTGGAGTGGGGTTCCCGCAGGAAACCCGCATGGCGCGCACAGGAATGTTATAGTTCCCCTTTTCATCTTTTGCAAAGATGATCAGATAATTGGATTTTTTGTAGACCTTTATGAAATAAGGCCCTTCTACCACGCCCAGGGAAGAAATGTCGTTTTGGAGAACGCCGTCCTTATAATACCGCCGCCAGGAGCCCCGGTTGCGGAACCCGGTAATCGCCTTGCCGGTAGAGGCGTCCAACAGGTACTGGACGCCGTCCAACGTCACCTCGCCCCGGAGGAATTTCCGGGTTTTCGCGTCCAGATAGTAACGGTCTGCGCCGTCTCTGATCCAGTGGGATTTTTCCACCACACTCTCGTCCTTTTCATAGTCGGTCCAGGTTTCCCCGGCCTCGTCGGAAAGGTAGGTATGGGTGGTTGCAGCCTCTGCAATCTGTCCGTAGGCCCAGTCGGTGGGGAAGACGTCGTAAAAGTTTTTGGTGTCCGTCAGGCTGAGAATCTCTGCGTCGGGAGACCGGCCCAGCATCCGGTTGATGATGGTTACCGCCTCAGACCGGGTGATTCGGTCCTCCGGATGGAAGCCGTCCTTATAACCGTTGATCCAGCCGTTCTGAGTAGCCGTTACAATGTAGGGGACAGCCCAGGAGGAGGGGGAGACGTCGGGAAAAATCAGTTCCCCATCCTGTATGGTGTCGAAACTCACCGCCATTTTGACGAATTCCGCACGGGTGATCTGCTGATCCGGACGGAAGGCGCCGTTTTCATAACCCCCGACGATGCCCAGAGTGGCCATGGTTCCCACTGGATCCGCATACCATTTTGAGGCGGGAACATCGGGGAACGTTTTGATTTCCCAATCGTGGCTTCTGAGCAGCGCGTAGAACATTTTGGCCGCTTCCGCACGGGTAAGTCCGGCCTCGGGTTTGAACATGCCGTTTTCATGGCCCCCGATATAGGCGATATGATCTGTGGTATTCAGCAGGTCTCCGAGACTGCGGGAAAACCGGGCGGTAAATTTCCTATCCCTGTCGATGGGGAGGCTGGAAGGATAGGTTTGATTTCCTTCCTCATCAAACCAGCCCAGAAAGGCGGCGCCGGGAAGAGTAGGGTCATCCGGAGTTTGGGCAAGATACTGTCCCTCTTCCACCTGGTAGGAAACATTGCCCAGTGTTCCCATGACGAACAGGACGGTATATGTTTTGGGCGCAGGAGGTTCTTCCGGCTTGCTGCTTTCGCCGCCGTCCGGTTCGCTGGATTCGCCGGACCCCTCTTGGGGCTGGCTTTCCGTCTTCTCCCCCCCGGCTGTGATTTCCTCCGGCAGAGCGGAAGAACTCTCCTGGGGAGGGGCGTCTTCCGGTTGAGAAGAGACTTCTGAGGTCAGGGCGGATTCTCCCGGGATGGCTCCTCCGTCTCCCTCTGCTCCTAAGGCCATTGGGGTAAAGCAGGTGAGAAGAAGGACCAGGGACAAAAGCAGAGAAATGGAGCATCGTGCCTTTCGGCTGAATTTGTTCTGAGAGGCGGTTCCTTTTATCATGTTGTTGACTGTCTTCCTTTCTGTGAGACACGAATACTGCGGCACTGCTAAAGGCATACCACGCAAGAGGGGTTATTGGATTTTATGGGGGGAAGAGATTTTAGCGCTGTGTTTGCGGAAGGGATGGGGAAGCCGTTTCGGCAGTGGAATGCTGGGGAGCGCTAGTTCAGGCAGCTTGAGATTTACCTTGGGTTTGGGTAGATTGCCGATGGCCAGAGAAACCAGGGAGCGTACTGTGAAAAGAATACATTTATAGGTGTCGGCGTCCAATTCCTTCATGCCGCCCAGTACATTGAGCACGATTTTCCACCATTCCTCCGGCAAATCTGCAAAGGTTTCTCCGCCAAAGGAGCAGAGCACTTTATACAAGGCATCGACAAACGCGGAAAGTTCCTCTTCTGAAAGCGCGGAAATCCATTCGTTCAGGCTGCGATTCAAAAAGGCAGCGCTGCTGGTCAGAGAGGCCTCATAACTGAAGCTGCCGTTCTCTACAACCCAAGAAAAGGGGTCATGCTGCATGATCCAAAAACTGTCGCTGCGAATGACTTGATAGGATTCCTGATGCTGCAAAAGTACTCCTACCAAAGAGGATTGGGGAATGGTCTTATGAATCCGCTCTTTCATTCGAAGGTATTCCGGGGTTTCCAACACTTCCGGCTGAAAACCCGGACCGTCGTGGCTGAAAACAGCGTCCACCTTACGCTGCGCTTCCGGGGTGCAGAACAGGGACGCGTACACGGCCAGGTTTCCGCCTTTCGAATGGCCGCCCACCAGAAGCCGTCCGGAAACGGGAACAGCTGTATGGCTCAGGTATTCCGCGGCCTCCACCTGGGAAGGGACAGGGCAGATAAAAGCCAGATTGAAGTCCTCTTTCCAAGCTACATAGTAGGCGTCTGTCCCCCGAAAGGCCACATAGGCATCTTCCCCAAGAAGGAAGGTGACAGCGGAAAACTGCTCCTCTTTTTCCTCGTCAATGTGGTTGATATAGGCGCTTAGGCGCAGGTTCTGAAAACGGGGGCTTTCCGCCAGCAGCCAAAACAATTTTGTGTTGAGATCCGGCGCCCGGATACCTTTCACCATGGCTGCCACGGTTTTCTCATTTGCCAGCTGTGAAAGGAGAATGGAATCTCCTTCCCCGGGGCCAGGTACCAGACCGTCGAAGTTCAGGTAGGAGAGCTGCGAGAGAACCAAGCTGTCCACCGCACAGAAAGGATACTGTGTAAAGCTCTGCTTTTCCTGTTCAATATAGTCGAGAATATTTCCCATGGGGATACCATCTGCCTCCCTTGAACAGTCAATTTGATTCTGTTACGGCCGCGGCGGGAAAAATTCCCGCCATTCCGGTTTTTCCGTTTTCCAGCGTTTTACATTCCTTTGAAAAACCATACTTTTCTGAAAGAAAAGAAGAGGACCTGAAAAACTCGAAGCTTCTGCCGGATCACGGTATAAAAGCATTATATCATAGGTATGTCCGGATGGGAAAGTGCAAACCTTAAAAAAAGAAACTTTTTAAAGGGACATGGGGCGAAAGCCTGTAATGTGCTATAATTGAAAAAATACGGGCCTGTTTTCAGGAAAGGAAGGAATGTTTGGCTATGGATCAGAATGTCATTATGAAAGGGATTTTGGACAGTTACCCTTATCCCATTGTTTTTGTAGACAGCGGTTATGTCATCCGGTACATGAACCGGTACGCAGAGTATCACTATTACAAAGAGCGGGGCTATGCCGGGCTGATTGGAAAGAGTATTTTTGACTGCCATAGCAGGGAGGAATCCAAAGAACGGATCCGCAGCGCATTTGAGCAGATGAAAAAGGACGGTAAAGAACGGTTTGTGGGAGTGAATACCCGGAATCTGCGGATCATCATGCAGCCGGTGAGAGATGAAGAAGGAACCCTCATCGGTTTTTTCGAGCGTTTTGAACTGAACCTGCATATAGAGCAGCGCTGACTGGGAGGTCCGGAAAAGACGGCGGAGAGAAGCAACGGCACAGGAAACGATCCATACTTGGCTGCGGGGGATGAGGGGTTAATCGCCTGGTATTTCCAGCGCATTGGACATGAAGCAGCTCTGTATGGCCGGAAAAACTCCAGGCGGATATGCCGGCTATGGGAGACAAGGGATAACGGAACGCCTCTCCGCTGGACAGGCCCGAACATCCCATGTCGGAAAGCGGAAGATTCCTGAAAAGGAAATATTCCGCTTATTTACTTGGAATGGTTGACAAGAGAACAAATGTTTGCTATGATGGTGCCGTAAAATAAGAGGGAAGGTAAAAACATGGCAAAGGGAAAGAATAAGGGGACTTTTCATGTGCTTGGACCGCCTCCGGAGGAAGAGGCACGGAGAAAATTGCTGCTGGAAGTTTTTTGCAGTTTTCTGGGACCTGAAGAGGCTGCACAGCAGTTGGATTTGCTGTTGAATCGGTTCGGTTCCTTCAAAAGCATCCTTACCGCGCCGGAAGAGGAATTGGTGCTGGCAGGGGCATCGGAACAAACGGCACGCTTTCTCCGCCAATCCACGGAATTGGCGAGAGCATATCTGGAGGAGGACGCCAAATCTCTCAAACGAATTTTCGACACGAAATCGGCCTGCGAGGTGATGCGTCCCAAATTTCTTGGAAGAGAAAATGAACTTATGGCAGTACTGCTTCTCAACGGCAGAGGCCAAATACTTTATTGTGACGTTCTGGCAGAGGGGTCGGTCAGCTCTGTGCCCATCTATAAACGCAGATTGGTGGAACTGTGTATCCGTTATAATGTGCAGACCGTCTTCATCGCCCATAACCATCCCAGCGGGCTGGCATGTCCTTCCCGCAACGATATTGTGGCTACCAGGCACATTCAGTTGTCGCTGAAAGGGATAGACGCCTGGCTCAGCGATCATATTATTTTTGCGGGGGACGATTACTGCTCTTTTAGGTCAATGGGCCTTCTTGAACTGATCGGCCAGAGCATGGATGAGGAATGGCTGCGGGAAATTGAGGCTGCCCGGCAGCTGGAACAGTCCCTGCTGTATGCGGAAGAGAACGGTAAGGAGAAGCCCCGAAAGTGAAGGGCACGGCAGGCTGTGGAGGCGGTTCCGGGCAAGGCTGTTGCAGAAAGGCCGGAATCTGCAGATCATATGATTATGGCTTTCCGCGGCTTGAAAGAACCCTTTGCCAAATAACGACAATGAGTTTGGTTTTATTGTAAAAATTACGCCTGTATGTTATACTGAACCACTGATGAACAGAGAATGAAGCGGCTAGGACTGCATTTTGATAAAATGGGATTGTTTTCTAAACGAGGATGTAAACAGGAGCGAAAAGGCTGCTGTGATAGGAGAAATTTCCGATGAGTGAGCAAAGCAAGCAGGAAATGTTCAAATTGGTTTCCTCCTATAAGCCCACCGGGGATCAGCCGGAGGCCATCGCAAAATTGGTGGAAGGGCTTAACCGGGGGGATAAGGAGCAGACTTTGCTGGGGGTGACGGGCTCCGGTAAGACATTCACTATGGCAAACGTCATTCAGCGGGTACAGCGTCCCACACTGGTGCTGGCCCATAATAAGACCCTGGCGGCACAGCTCTGTTCGGAGTTTCGGGAGTTTTTTCCCGAGTCTGCCGTGGAATATTTCGTCAGCTATTACGACTATTATCAGCCGGAGGCGTATATCGCCCAGACGGATACTTATATTGAAAAGGACTCCGCCATCAACGACGAGATTGACAAACTGCGCCACAGTGCCACCAGCGCCCTCTCTGAGCGCCGGGATGTAATTATCGTGGCGTCGGTATCCTGCATTTACAGCTTGGGCGACCCCATCGATTACCGCACAATGGTGATTTCTCTGCGGCCGGGGATGGAAAAGAACAGGGATGAGCTGCTGAAAAAGCTGGTGGAGCTGCAGTACGAGCGCAACGACGTAAACTTTATCCGGAATAAGTTCCGGGTTCGGGGCGACGTGGTGGAAATTTTTCCCGCAGAGTCCAGCGATAAGGCAGTGCGGGTGGAGTTCTTCGGAGATGAAATCGAACGGCTGCGGGAGTTTAACCCCCTGACCGGGGACGTGCTTGCAGAACTCAAGCATATCGCCATCTATCCCGCTTCTCACTACATTGTGCCTAAGGAGAAGATGGAGAAGGCCATTGGAGATATTCAGGAAGAAATGGAGCGGCAGGTGGAATTTTTTAAATCCCAGGGCAAGCTCATCGAGGCGCAGCGCATTGAACAGCGTACCAGGTACGACATGGAGATGCTCACGGAGATCGGCTTCTGCAAAGGGATTGAGAACTATTCCAGGGTGCTTTCCGGCCGGGATCCAGGCAGCGCGCCCTTTACACTGCTGGACTATTTCCCTGAGGATTTCCTGCTTTTTGTGGATGAATCTCATGTGACTCTGCCCCAGGTGCGCGGCATGTTCGCCGGGGACCGGGCGCGAAAAGAAATGCTGGTTCAGTACGGCTTCCGTCTACCCTCAGCGTTTGACAACCGCCCGCTGAATTTTGACGAATTCTATTCCCATATCAACCAGGCTGTCTTTGTCAGCGCCACGCCTGGGGATTTGGAACTTGGAAAATCCGCCCAGGTGGTAGAGCAGGTGATACGTCCCACCGGACTTCTGGATCCCAAGATCACTGTAAAGCCTACCGATGGGCAAATTGACGACCTCATTTCAGAGATCAACCTGCGGGTAGAAAAGAAGGAGCGTGTCCTGGTCACAACGCTGACCAAAAAAATGGCGGAGGACCTGACCTCCTTTTTGGAGGGATACGGCATCAGGGTGCGGTACATGCACCACGATATCGACACGGTGGAGCGCATGGAAATCATCCGCGATCTGCGCCTGGGAGAATTCGACGTGCTGGTGGGCATCAACCTTCTGCGGGAGGGATTGGATATTCCGGAGGTCTCCCTGGTGGCCATTCTGGATGCGGACAAGGAGGGCTTCCTGCGCAGCGGACGCAGCCTGGTGCAGACCATCGGCCGTGCCGCCCGCAACTCGGAAGGCCAGGTTGTCATGTACGCCGACGAGGTGACCCCTTCCATGGAGTATGCCATCACTGAAACGGAGCGCCGCCGCACCATTCAGGAGCGGTACAACAGGGAACACGGCGTTACGCCCCGGACCATCCGCAAGGACGTGGCCGAAATCCTGGAAATCTCCACTCATAAGGAAGACGGGAAAAAGAAAAAGAAGAAATATACGCCTGCGGAAAAGCGCATGATGATCGAAAAGCTGACGAAGGAAATGAAAGCGGCTGCAAAGCTTCTGGAATTCGAACATGCAGCCTATCTGCGGGATAAGATCAAAGAATTGGAAAAATAGATACGGAGCAAGGCGTCCGACGACGCCGGGCTTCATGGGGAAAGGGGGACCCGCGCTTTTGTCCAAGGTGAAAAAGGAACTATTGGCCGCCGCTGCCATGCTGCTGGCCCTGCTGTTGTTTCTGGGGATTGCAGCGCCCATTCTGTTTCCCAAAGGCGTAAAGATGGGCGCTACCTGGGATCTGTGGGGGCCCTATGAAAAGGAGCCGGAGAACAGTCTGGATTTTTTAGTGACAGGCAGCTCCCTCTCCTACTGCAACATCATCCCGGCGCAGATTTATGAGGAGACAGGATATGCCTCCTACCTGGTAGCCGGCCCCAGGCAAACTCTGGCGGTAACCTATTATTCCCTGAAGGAGGCCTGCAAAAAACAGCAGCCTAAAGCGGTTTTTCTGGAGGCCACCTGTTTTTATTATCCCCAATATACCCAGTACACCAAGGCGATCATAGGCTCCATGCCCTGGACGGAAAACCGGCTGGCGGCCACTTTTTTAGCCGCGGGGAAGAGTGACTGGCTCACTCTGTTGTTTCCTCTGTACGGTTATCACAGCCGTTGGGATGAGCTGACGATGAACGATGTGCAGAAAGGGCTGCTGGGCTATGACAGAGACTTGCTGGCGGGGTACTCCTATCTTGACGCCATCTCTCCTCAGGGAGAGGTGACCCAGAGGGAAGATGAAACCACGCCGGAATCCATGGAATGGAATCTTTCCTATCTGAGGAAGATCGCCTCGTTCTGTGAGGAGGAGGGGATCCGGCTGGTGTGCTATTTGGCGCCGGGCTTTGTCCGGTTCAATGAGGAACAGCTGTCCCGGATGCGCACGGAGCTATCTCTGCTGGGGGTTCCCTTGGTGGATTACAACGAACAGTTTGATGCCCTTGGCATGGATCCGTCCAAGGATTATTACGATACTTCTCACATGACGTTCTGCGGCGCGGAAAAGTTTACGGCTGCCTTCACAAATCTGGTGGAGGAGACGCTCAGGGGTGTGTCGCCCCTGCGGGCGGAGCCGAAGCTCTGGGGGGACAGGGTGGACTATTATCACAGCCTGCCGCCGGTGGGCTGAGAGGTACTGGGAAAAGCGGAACGCCTGCCTGCCGGGAGACGCCTGGAGGCAGGGAACATGGGACATGCAGAAAACAGACGGCAGGCCAGGTTGGGGCAGTTCTCCAGCCCGGGAATTCTGTGTCATGAGAAAGGTTTGGTCATCAATTATGAGTCTGGATAAGATCGTCGTACACGGCGCCAGAGAACACAATCTAAAAAATATTGACGTGACTATCCCCAGGGATAAGCTGGTGGTGCTCACAGGGCTTTCCGGTTCTGGAAAATCCTCTCTGGCTTTCGATACCATTTATGCGGAGGGGCAGCGAAGGTATGTGGAATCCCTGTCCTCCTATGCCCGCATGTTCCTGGGACAGATGGAAAAACCGGATGTGGATTTTATTGACGGGCTTTCGCCCGCCATCTCCATCGACCAGAAAACCACCTCGAAGAATCCCCGCTCCACCGTGGGCACGGTGACGGAAATCTATGATTACCTGCGGTTGATGTATGCTCGTATCGGTATCCCCCACTGCCCGATCTGCGGCAGGGAGATTAAGCAGCAGACCGTGGATCAGATTGTGGACCGTGTAATGGCTCTGCCGGAGAAGACGAAGATCCAGGTGTTGGCTCCCGTGATTCGGGGGCGCAAAGGGGAACATGTCAAAGAATTCGACGCGGCGCGGCGCTCCGGATTTGTACGCGCCCGGGTGGACGGCCTCATCTACGACTTAAACGAGTCGATTCAGCTGGAAAAGAACAAAAAACACACCATTGAAATCGTGGTGGACCGTCTGGTGGTCAAGGCGGACATCCGTTCCCGTCTGGCGGATTCCATCGAGGTTGCGTCGGGACTGACGGGCGGTATTGTCATCGTAAACGTCATCGACGGGGAGGATATCACCTTTTCCCAGAATTATGCCTGTCCGGAGCACGGTGTGAGCGTTGAGGAGCTGACTCCCCGGATGTTCTCCTTCAATAATCCCTACGGGGCCTGCAAAAAATGCACCGGACTGGGCGTATTCATGAAGATTGACCCGGAGCTCATCATTCCGGATAAGCGCCTTTCCATCAATAAGGGCGGTTTGAAAGCCAGCGGCTGGGCCATGGAGGGCAGCACCATCGCCGCCATGTACATGAAAGGCCTGGCTGAGCATTACGGCTTCTCTCTGGATACCCCCTTGGGAGAACTGCCGGAGAAGATCCTGGACATTTTGCTTTACGGCACCAAAGGGGAGAAGATCAAGCTCCGCCGGGTCAGCGAATACGGCAGCGGCACCTATACTGCGGAATTTGAAGGCGTCATTAATAATCTGGAACGCCGTTTCCGGGAGAGTTCCTCCAACTGGGTCAAGGAAGAGATTGAGACGTATATGAGCGCCGTTCCCTGTGACGCCTGCCAGGGCAGGCGGCTTTCCCCCGAGAGCCTGGCGGTCACCGTAGGCGGTATCAATATCAGCGAGTTCTGTGACAAATCCGTCACGGAAGCATTGGAATTCGTCAACGGGCTGGAGCTTACCGAACGGGAGAAGCTGATTGCCGCTCCCATTTTGAAGGAGATCAAAGCACGTTTGGGCTTTCTGCAGAGCGTAGGGCTGGAATACCTGACGCTGAGCCGGTCCGCCGGAACGCTTTCCGGCGGCGAGAGCCAGCGGATCCGCCTGGCCACCCAGATTGGCTCCTCCCTGATGGGAGTGCTGTATATTCTGGATGAGCCCAGTATCGGCCTGCACCAGAGGGATAACCACAAGCTGCTGGAAACGCTGAAACATCTGCGGGACCTGGGCAATACGGTGATTGTGGTGGAGCACGATGAGGACACCATGCGCGCTGCGGACTATCTGGTGGACGTGGGGCCTGGCGCGGGAATTCATGGCGGCAATGTGGTGTACGCCGGGCCTACGGCGGGGATAGAGGCCTGTGAGGGCTCCATTACCGGCCAGTATCTCAGTGGGAAGAAAAAAGTAGAGGTTCCCGAAAAGCGCAGAAAGGGAAACGGGAAATTTCTGGAAATCCGGGGCGCCTCCCAGAATAACTTGCAGAATATCAATGTGAAAATTCCCCTGGGGGAATTTGTGTGCGTTACCGGCGTGTCCGGCTCTGGAAAATCCTCTCTGATCAATGAAATTCTCTATAAAAAGCTGGCGGCAGAGCTGAACCGGGCTCATACCCATGCCGGTAAGCATAAGGAAATCCGCGGACTGGAACATCTTGATAAGGTGATTCAGATCGATCAGTCGCCGATCGGGCGCACGCCCCGCTCCAATCCCGCAACCTATACGGGCCTGTTCAACGATATCCGCGAGCTGTTTGCCAGCACCCAGGAGGCCAAAATGCGGGGCTTTAACGCATCCCGCTTCTCTTTCAACGTGAAGGGCGGCCGGTGCGAGGCCTGCCAGGGAGACGGTATCATCTGTATCGAAATGCATTTTCTCCCCGACGTGTACGTGCCCTGTGAGGTGTGTAAGGGCCACCGTTATAACCGGGAGACATTGGAAGTAAAATATAAGGGCAAGAGCATTTACGACGTGCTGGAAATGACGGTGGAAGAGGGCCTGGAATTTTTCCGGGACATCCCGAAGCTTGCAAGGAAGCTGCAGACCATTAACGATGTGGGGCTGGGGTATGTGAAAATTGGCCAGCCTGCCACCACGCTTTCCGGCGGCGAGGCCCAGCGCGTCAAGCTGGCCACCGAGCTGTCCCGCCGTCCTACAGGGAAGACTATCTATATTTTGGACGAGCCCACTACCGGTTTGCACATTGCGGATGTGCACAAGCTGATCGAGGTGCTGCAGAAGCTGGTGGACACCGGGAATACCGTGCTGGTGATTGAACACAATCTGGATTTGATCAAAACCGCGGACCATATTATCGATCTGGGGCCGGAGGGCGGAAACCGGGGCGGCCTGGTAGTGGCCCAGGGGACCCCGGAGCAGGTGGCGAAGGCGGAGTCCTCCTATACAGGTCAATATTTGAGGCCGCTGCTGTAAAGCTGGGACAAGTTTGCGGGAAGGTCCGGAAATTACACAGTTTGGGTAGAGGAGGATACCATTGAAGTTTTATCTGTCATCAAGCCTGCGCAACAGGGCGCAAGTGAGGCGTGCGGCAAACTTCCTGAAGGAGAATGGCTGGACACATACCTGCGACTGGACAGAGTTTGAATTGTCTTCCGAGGAGGGAACGGACGGCCTGCAGAGAATCGCCGAGAGGGAATTTGAAGGAGTGAAAACTGCGGATATCGTCATCGTGCTCACGCCTCAGGGCAGGGGAACCCACATAGAACTGGGAATGGCGCTTGCCTTGGGGAAAAAGGTGTACCTATACCATGAGGATAATTCCTTTTTTCAGTGCGATGACGCCACCTGCGCGTTTTATTGGCTGCCGCAGGTGAGCAGGCTGACCGGGAAATTGGAAGAAGCCTTGACAACGGTTTTACACGAAAACCAGTAGCCTTGCGCTGCCACGGGCCTATCTGCATTTTGTACAGCAAAGGCTTGTGCCTGCTTCTTTTAGTAAGCAGGCACAAGTCTCTCTTTTTGTCTTGGGATTTGGCGTGTTGGCCCGTCGGCAGCACAAAGGTTCCCTAAGCAGGAAGATGCGATTCAAAACAGGCTGTGTATCCCATTGCTTTCCACCTTTTCGCCGGGTGGACAACCTTCGTTTCCTCCATTTGCGATAGGATTGTGATCATAGACTGTAAAAATAGTGTGACAGGCTAACATCCAGACGGAAATTTTCCGGTGGCTGGAAGCTTTTTCCTTGTGCTTTCTTAAGGTTTCGACTATAATTGTTTACAGTGTGTTCAACAACTTCCTGCCGAAATACGCTAAAATGAGCGGCGAAAGGATGAAGCTATGTTTGGTTATGTGCGCCCGTACAAGTCAGAATTGCTGGTGCGGGAGTATGAACAGTATAAATCGGTTTACTGTGAGCTGTGCCGTGAGCTGGGGAAAAGCTATGGCTGGACAGCTCGTTTTACCTTGAGCTATGACTGTACCTTTTATGCTCTTTTGAGCTTGGCCGTCACCGAGGCCAAGGTGACCCTTCATCAGGGCCGCTGTACGGTGAATCCTATGAAAAAATGCAGCTTCATCGAATCCGGCGGCGAAGATTATAAAAAAGCGGCGGCGCTCTCTGTGCTGCTGACCTACCACAAGCTCCGGGACAATGTGGCGGATGAAAACTTCTGGAAATCATTGGGCTGTAGGATGGCACTTCCCCTTCTCTCCCGGAAGGCGCGCAAGGCGGCACAGAGGTACCCCTTATTGGGGGAGGCGGCGCAGCAGGCAGTGGAAGAGCAGAAGCGGGCGGAGGATACCGGGGCAGGTGTGGACCAGTGCGCCGAGCCAACTGCAGTTATGCTTTCTACCCTGTTTCAGGAATTGGGCGGCTGCGACCGGACTTTGAGCGTGCCGCTGGAACGGTTCGGCTATTTTCTGGGCCGCTGGATTTACCTGATGGATGCGGCGGATGACCTGGAGGACGATTTACAGGAAGGCGCGTTCAACCCCTTTGTCAGCAGGTTCGGGCTTTCCGATAAAAAAGAGCTGACGGAGGAAGAGCGTACCGGAGTCTGCGAGGCGTGTAACCAGGCGCTCAATGCCACGGTGTCACAAATGCTGCCGCCGTTAAATTTGCTGACATTGCAGAATTTTGGGTCCATCATTGAGAATGTGGTGGAAAAGGGGATTCCGGAGATGCAGCGGGAGATACTATTCCTGCATGTAAACCGGAAGAAACGGGAAAAATCTTGGAAAATAAAGCAATAAGCTTTGCCAGTTCCGAAGAGCAGATTGCTTTTGCGGAGAATTCGTTCCCCTGCCGTTTTGGGCGGCAGGGCGGCGGAAAGCTTCATAAAGAAAAGAAGGAGACAGAACATGACAGATCCGTATAAGGTGCTCGGCGTATCGCCGTCCGCAACAGACGAGGAGATCAAAGAGGCATACCGGAACCTGGCCAAAAAGTATCATCCCGACCAGTATTCCGACAGCCCTCTGAAGGATTTGGCGGACGAAAAGATGAAGGAGATCAACGAGGCCTACGACACAATCACCGCGCAGCGCAAGAACGGCGGGGCAGGGCGCACGGGGCAGAGCGCTTACGCAGGCGGTTATAACCATGTCAACGGCACGGGTGGTTCCGGGTTCAACGACGTGCGCAGCTATATCGCCGCGGGCCGTATTGCTGATGCCGAACAGATCCTCAACGGAGTCCCCCCTGAGCGCCGCAACGCTGAGTGGTATTTTCTCAAGGGATCCGTATTATATCGCCGGGGCTGGCTGGAGGAGGCGAAGGACCATTTCTCCCGGGCCTGCCAGATGGATCCCGGCAATGCGGAATACAGCGCGGCCCTGAACCAGGCGATGAATCAGGGCACCGGCGTCTATGGCGGCTACAATCCCCGCGGCAACATGAATGCAGGTGGCTGCAATTCCTGTGATATGTGTTCTTCCCTGATCTGCGCGGACTGTTGCTGTGAGTGTATGGGCGGCGATTTGATTCCCTGCTGTTAAGCGGCTGCTGGCTTTGATCAGCGGCGCGGTTCAGGCATTGTGGAGCGTGGTTCCGGCCAGCGCACAGCCAAAGCCGAAATAGAAGTCTTTTGCTTCCTTTTCTTTTAGAAAGGGAAGGCCGGCGGAAAGTTTGGGCATCGTGGAGCTGGGCTCCGGCCAGTGCCCAGCCGTAGCTGGAATAGAAGTCTTTTGCTTCCTTTTCTTCAGAAAAGGAAGGCCGGCTGAAAAGTTTGGGCATCGTGGAGCGGGGTTCCGGCCTGTGCCCAGTCGAAGCCGGAATAAAAGTCTTTTGCTTCCTTTTCTTCAGAAAAGGAAGGCCGGCGGAAAGTTTGGGCATCGTGGAGCGGGGTTCCGGCCTGTGCCCAGTCGAAGCCGGAATAAAAGTCTTTTGCTTCCTTTTCTTCAGAAAAGGAAGGAAGGAGCGATACGGTTGAAAAATTCCATGAAAGTGGCGTTCTGTGGTATTGTGGCGGCGCTTTCCGCAGTGCTGATGTTCCTGACGGGTCTGGTGCCGGTGGCGACGCTGGCGATCCCCGCCATTGCAGGTTGTCTTTTGATTCCAGTGGTGGTGGAGTCCGGTTTATCCTGGGGATTCGGCGTCTATGCTGTGTGCAGTGTGCTCTCATTCCTGCTTGCAGCTGACCGGGAAGCCGCCCTGTTTTACGTGCTGTTCTTTGGCTATTACCCCGCCCTGTATGCAGTGCTGGGACGTGTCAAAAACAAGGTACTGCGGATTCTGGCAAAGCTTCTTGTCTTCAATGCGGCAGTGGTCATAGAAACCCTTATCTCAATCTACCTCCTGGGAATTCCGTTGGAGACCATCAGTTTTCTGGGACCCTTTACCCCGGTAGTGCTGCTGGTGCTGGCCAACGCGGTATTTTTGTTGTATGATTCTGCCCTCAACGGTCTTATTTTGCTGTATGTGCACCGGATTCATGAGCAGGTCAAGCGGATGTTTCGTCTGAAATAGGTGAAGTGTGCTTTCCAAAAACTGGATGAGATGAAGCACAAAAAAAGTTTTCCTGCAAAAACCGTAAGAAATAAACAGGAAAATGTACCCTGTCACTTGATTTTTGCAGGGAGAACCCTTAAAATGAATCTGTTGATCGCCGTTGGCATGGCGCCGGCGGCGATTTTTGTTTGCCTCTGAAAAGAAGTCCGGCGCCTTTGGAAAGAGGTGCTTCCGTTCTGAGAGGTTCTATAGCCAGGGGGCTTTTGCGACAGCATTCCCGGAAAGAGAAAGGAATTTGCCATGAACAGCCAGCTTTCAGATCGAATTAAAATGAAAAGCGCTACCTTTTCCAAGGGTCAGCGCCTGATCGCCAAGTATATAGAGGAGCATTCCGATAAGGTGGCCTTTATGACTGCCTCCCGGCTGGGCGCTACGGTGGGGGTCAGTGAGTCCACCGTGGTCAGATTTGCCACAGAAATCGGGTACTCCGGATATCCCGCCTTGCAGCAAGCCATGCAGGAGATGATCCGCAGCAAGCTCACCAGCGTACAGCGGCTGGAGATGACCTCCAGCAATATTGCGCCGGAAAGGCTGCTGGACGCGGTGCTGGAGCAGGACATCGATATCCTCAGGCGGACCAAGGAGACGGTGAACCGGGAGGATTTCTACCGTGCGGCGGATGCGCTGCAGCGGGCCCAGCGGGTCTACATTTTGGGAGCCGGCAGCTCTCTGGCCCTGGCTACCTTCCTCTCCCACTATTTCCGCCTGGTCTTTGATACAGTGCATCTGGTGGAAGCTACCAGCGAGGCCACGATCCTGCAGCAGATGATCCACGCCGGGGAGGGGGACGCCATCATTGCCATCAGTTTTCCCCGGTATTCCAAAAAGGCTGCTAAGGCTCTGCAGTATGCGTCGGACCGGGGGGTCTCCACCATTGCCATCACGGACAGCCCTCTGTCCCCGTTGGCGCGGCATGCTTCCCATGTACTGCTGGCCCGCAGCGATATGGTTTCCTTTGTGGATTCCCTGGTGGGTCCCCTCAGTCTGATCAACGCACTGATTGTTACGGTTGCGATCCGGAGAAAGGGCGAGGTGGCGGATACCCTGAGGAAGATAGAGAATATCTGGGATGAATACGGAGTTTATGAAAAGGTGGATGAGGCAAACAATTGAGCGTGGGGAACAATTATGATGTCATTGTGGTAGGCGGCGGGGCTGCCGGCCTGATGGCGGCAGGCGTATGCGCCGAACGCGGCCGAAGGACCGCTGTGTTCGAGAAGAATGAGAAACTGGGCAGGAAACTGCGCATTACCGGAAAGGGAAGGTGCAACGTCACCAACAACTGTACCGTACAGGAAGTGATTGCCTGCACCCCCCGGGGCGGGAAGTTTTTATACGGCGCTTTGTCTGCCTTTCCTCCAGAGGAAACCATGCGCTTTTTTGAAAACCTGGGGATTCCGCTGAAAACAGAACGCGGCCGGCGGGTATTTCCCGTTTCCGACAGGGCGGACGATATTGCGGATGCGTTGGCCGGATTTGCGCGGGAAAACGGCGCGCAGGCGGTGCGGGAGCCGGTGCAGTCGGTTCTGGCGGAAGGTGGAAAGGTACTGGGGGTGCGCACCTCCAGAGGCGAGTATCGCGCCGGCTCGGTGCTGTTGGCCTGCGGGGGCGCCTCCTATCCAGGAACAGGCTCAAACGGGGACGGCTACCGGCTGGCAAGAGCGCTGGGACATACGGTCGGCCCTGTTGTGCCGTCCCTGGTGCCTCTGGTGGAGCAGGGCGGCGACTGCTCGCAAATGATGGGCCTATCCCTGCGCAACTGCGGCGTAAAGGTGACGAGGCAGGACAGGAAAAAGCCGGTATATGAGGATTTTGGAGAGCTGCTGTTCACCCATTTTGGGCTTTCCGGCCCGACCATCCTCAGCGCCTCCGCCCATATGCACCCCATGGAGGCGGGCTTGTACACCATACATCTTGATTTGAAGCCTGCCCTGTCGGAAATTCAGCTGGATGCCCGTCTGCTGCGGGATTTTGAGAAGAATAAAAACAGAATCTTTGCCAATTCTCTGGATGAGCTGCTGCCGCAAAAGCTGATCCCCATAGCTGTAAGACGCAGTGGAATCCCCGGGGAAACCCGCTGCCATTCCATCACCCGGGAGGAGAGGCAGGCCTTTGGCAGGCTTCTGAAGGATTTTCCCATCCGCATTTCGGGATTCCGTCCCCTGGCAGAGGCTATCGTCACCTCCGGCGGGGTCAGCCTCAAGGAGGTGGATCCCCGCACTATGGAGTCAAAGCTGGTAAAAGGCCTCTATTTTGCAGGAGAACTGCTGGACGTCGACGCCTATACCGGCGGCTACAACCTGCAGATCGCCTTTTCCACCGGACACCTGGCAGGCAGCTTTTTGTAAAATTTTTGAGGCCGCCGGGAGGTTCTGTTTGAGGTGTGGATTGTCCTGACGGATGATTACAGGATCACCGTAGACGATTATTAGGCGGAATGATGTGTCCGGCTGAACTTTACTGATCGGTTTTGGGGGCTTGTATGGAGGAAAAAAAGCTGGGGCGGGAGGATATCCTGCGCCTGATGAACGGACTGGACTTTCTCGGAAAAGAATATTGGATCACGGCGGGTGCGGGGCTGGTGCTGCATGGTGTGAAACAGGAAACTCACGATGTGGATTTCGGCTGCACCGCCGGGCTGGCCGATCTCCTCGTGGAAAAGGGATATCCCTTCCGCGTTTCGGAACAGGACGGCAAGCGTATTTTTGCCGTGGGGGAACAGGTAGAGGCGCTGGAAAATTGGTTTGCGGACGAAATTGAAGAAAAATACGGTCTGCAGGTGGCCAGCCTGGAGAGCATCCGCAGGCAGAAGGCTGACCTGGGCAGGGAAAAGGATCTGGAGGACATCCGGAGAATCGACGATTTTTTGGCGCGAAAAGAGAAAACTCAGTATATTGGAAGAGAATGCTGGAAATCAAGTGGAAAAGAGGAGACTGATATGTTTGCGGTAGCAATCGATGGCCCGGCCGGAGCGGGAAAGTCCAGCGTGGCCAAAGCGGCGGCGCAGGAACTGGGTTTCGTCTATGTGGATACAGGGGCGCTGTACCGTACAGTGGCGCTCTATTTATTGGACCATGGCGTCGATCCCGCCGACAGGGCGGCGGTGGAGGCTGAGCTGCCCAAAATTGAAGTGGGCTTGAAACACACCCCGGAGGGGCAGAAGATGTACCTGTGCGGCCGGGATGTGACTGGGGAAATCCGTACGCCGGAGGTGTCCATGGCCACTTCCACCTGTTCGGCCATTCCCGCGGTGCGTTCTTTTCTGCTGCAGTTGCAGCGGGATCTGGCGGAGAAAAACAATGTGCTTATGGACGGCAGGGACATCGGTACGGTGGTGCTGCCCCATGCTCAGCTGAAAATTTTTCTCACCGCCTCCCCGGAGGAACGGGCCCGGCGCCGGGTACGCCAGTTGGAAGAAGCCGGTCAAAAGGTAGAGTATGAAAGTATTTTAAAGGATATTCAGCAGCGTGATTATCAGGACTCCCATCGGGCTGCAGCGCCCCTTAGGCCGGCGGAGGATTCCGTTCTGTTGGACACCACCGGAGATACTTTTGAGGAATCGGTGGCGAAGTTGGAGGGGCTTGTGAGGGCCCGGCTCTGAGCAGACGTGAAATTAGTGATTTTCAGAAGGGATGGATGCGCTGTGGCGCAGAGGAAAAAAGCGAAGAAAACCGGAAAACTGTATGCATTTGGTCGGATGCTGCTGAGTTGGTTTTATCTTCCCGTATACCGGATCCACGTTCTGGGGCGGGAGAATGTTCCGGAAGAAGGGCCTGTGCTGCTGTGCAGCAACCATGTGGCCATGAAAGATCCGGTGATGCTGGGTATCGTGCAAAAGCGGCAGGTATTTTATATGGCCAAGGAGGAGCTTTTCCGCAACGGTTTTATTGGAGGCCTGCTGCGGAGGCTGGGCGCTTTTCCGGTCAGGCGGGGTACGGGCGGGACGGATGCGTTGGAGGAGGCCTATACCCTTTTGGAGGAAGACGCCGTTGTGGGCGTGTTCATCGAGGGTCACCGCTCGAAAACAGGGGAACTGCAAAAGCCGAAAACAGGCGCCGCGCTGCTGTGTTACCGCACCCAAGCGCCGGTGGTTCCGGTGTGCATCACAGCGGAGGACGGCAGGCTGCCCCGGCCTTTCCACAGAACGGTCATTCAGTTTGGAAAACCTGTCCCTGCTGAACGCCTGCAGATTCCTGACGACTCCAGCATGCAGCTCAGAAGGGCCAGCCGTACCATCATGGGTGAAATCGCCGCGCTGCGGGAAGAATCCCTGAAGTATCTGGGCAGTTCCTCTGCTCAGGCAGGGGAGACCGAGAGGAAAGCATAGGCTTGTCGCAGGCAGGCGGAAAGGAGATGAGCTTATTCAAAATTTGAAGATTGAAGTGGCCTCTTCCGCAGGCTTCTGCTTCGGCGTAAACCGGGCGGTGGATGCGGTGTATCGCTTGTTGGAAGAAGGAAAAAAAGCAGCCACCTTGGGCCCGATCATCCATAACCCGCAGATTGTTTCAGATTTAAAGGAACGGGGCGTCTGTGTGGTGGAACGGCCGGAAGATACCCCTCCCGGCGCTGTGTTGGTCATTCGCTCCCACGGTGTGCCCAAATCGGTGACGGACCGTGTCGCCGGACTGGGGCTCAGCTGTGTGGACGCCACCTGTCCCTTTGTCAAAAAACTTCACGACCTGGCCAGGTGCGCGGGGGAGGAGGGCAGGACGTTCCTGCTGTTCGGCGACTCCGGTCATCCCGAGGTGCAAGGCATTATTGGACATTGTGTTGGGGAACATTATGTGATAAAAGATGCGTTGGAGCTGCAGAATTTACTGGAAAATAATTCTTTGCTGGCAAATAAGCCGCTTACAGTGGCTGCGCAGACCACTTTTAACGCCCAGGAGTGGGAGAATACTTTAAAAACTCTGAAAAAAGTATGTACAAACGCCGTGGTTTTTGCTACAATATGTAATGCAACTGCGAAAAGGCAGAAGGAAGCGAAGGCTCTCGCTGAGCGGTCGGATGCCATGTTGGTCATCGGCGGGAGAAACAGCTCAAATACGGCGAAGCTGAGGGATATCTGCGCGCAATACTGTCCGACGTACCTCGTTGAGGGAGCGGACGAGCTGCCGGCCTTTGAGGCCGGGACCAGAATTGGCATCACTGCGGGGGCTTCCACACCCGCAAGCATTATAAAGGAGGTACTAGTTACCATGGCAGAAGTGAACAACAATGAGCTGAATTTTGAGGAGATGCTTGAGGAGTCCCTCAAAAGCTTAAATACAGACGAAAAGGTACACGGTGTGGTAGTGGGCATTTCTCCCACCGAAGTGTATGTGGACGTTGGAAGGAAGCAGGCTGGTTTTATTCCCGCAAACGAGCTTTCCAACGACCCGAGCGTCAAGCCTGAAGACGTGGTGAAAATCGGCGACGAGATGGATCTTCTCATCATGAAGACAAATGACCAGGAAGGCACCATCATGCTCTCCAAGCGCCGTGTGGACGCCATGAAGGGCTGGGACGAGATTGCCGAGGCCCAGGAGAGCGGCGAAGTGCTCGAAGGCAAAGTGATCGAGGTGGTCAAGGGCGGTGTAATCGTGCTCAAGGGTGCGATGCGCGTGTTTGTCCCCGCTTCCCAGGCGACCGCAGCCAGAGGGGAAGACCTGAACGAATTGATGGGCAAGGAAGTACGTTTCCGCATTATCGAGGTCAACCGCCAGCGCCGCAGAGCGGTAGGCTCCATCCGCAGCGTGCTTCGCGAGGAGCGCAAAGCTGCCCAGGAAAAATTCTGGGAGCAGATTGAGGAAGGCCAGCAGTACACCGGCAAGGTGAAATCCCTCACCAATTTTGGCGCCTTCGTAGACCTTGGCGGTGTGGACGGCATGATCCATATTTCCGAACTCTCCTGGAACCGGATCAAGCATCCCAGCGAAGTGCTGAGCGTGGGCGACACCGTTGACGTGTACGTCAAGGGCTTGGATCGAGAGCACGGGAAAATTTCCCTGGGCTACAAGCGTCCGGAGGACAATCCCTGGGAAAAGCTCAAGAACGAGTATCCCGCCGGGACCGTCTGCGACGCCAGGGTTGTGGGTATGACCCAGTTTGGCGCGTTTGCCAATGTTATCCCCGGAATTGACGGCCTCATTCATATTTCGCAGATTGCAGACCACAGGATTGAAAAACCTCAGGATGCGCTGAAGGTCGGGGATATCGTCAAGGTAAAGATCACGGACATCGATTTTGATAAGCACAGAGTTTCTCTCTCCATCCGTGCGCTGCTGGAAGAACAGCAGGAGGCAGATGACAAAGCGGCTGCTGAATCCACGGAGGATGCCGTAGTCTATGTGTCCCAGGAGAGCGGCGTTTCCGAAGCAGATGAAGAGGCGGCTGCCCCTTCGGAGGAATAAAAATTAAGCTCGGCCAACACACAGGGTAGTGTTCACTGCCCTGTTTTGTATGGTACCCGAATAAATAAGCCTGACCGCCTTTTGTGTGAAAGCCCAGCGGTCAAATTGGAGGAAAGACACCCATGAAGCGAGTAAAAAAACCTGTGTTTTTTGTAGTCGCTCTGTTGATTCTCGCCTTGGTGTATACGTCGCTTTTCGGCGTGTACGGCCAGCGGGGCGATTTTAAGGAGACCTACATAAAGGGCGCCGGCGATATCCGTTGGGGCATCGACATCCGCGGCGGCGTAGAGGCCACCTTCAGTCCCGCAGGGGATGTGAAGGCCACTGCTACCGAGCTGGATTCGGCCAAGGCCATCATCGAGACTCGTATGGTCTCGACAAACATCACTGACTACGAAATTTACACCGACGCGGCCAATAACCGCATTATCGTCCGTTTCCCCTGGAAAAGCGGCGAAGCGAATTTTGACCCGGAGGCGGCCATTGAAGAACTTTCCGCCACTGCTATGCTGACCTTCCGGGAGGGCATGGAATACGAGACCACGGAATATGGTTCCGACGGGAACCCGGTTTATAAAACGCCGGCGGGAACCACTGCGGAAAACATCATCCTGGAGGGCGCCGACGTAGTCAAGGCGGAACCTGTGGTGAACCAAGATACCTCCCAGTTCATGGTCTCCCTGGAGTTCTCAGAGAGCGGCAAGGAAAAGTTTGCCGAGGCCACTGAGCGGCTGAAAGGAAAGACCATCTCCATCTGGATGGATGATGTGATGATTTCCTTCCCCACGGTAAACTCCGTCATCAGCGACGGCAAGTGCGTGATTGAGGGAGACTTCACCAGCGAACAGGCCGCGGCTCTGGCTTCCAAGATTCAGGCCGGCGCGCTGCCCTTTGCCCTGGAGACCTCGAACTTCAACTCCCTGGCCCCGACGCTGGGTTCTCAGGCTCTTGACGCGATGATGCTGGCTGGAATTATTGCTTTCGCCCTGATCGCAGTGCTGATGATTCTGGTTTTCAGGCTTCCCGGCGTTGTGGCTGTGATCAGCCTTGCCGGTCAGCTGGGCATCTGCTTTGCAGCCATTTCAGGCTTCTTCACATTCTTTAATTCCTTTACCATGACGCTGCCCGGTATTGCCGGCTTGATTCTCTCCATCGGTATCGGTGTGGATGCCAACGTGATTACTGCAAGCCGCATCCGTGAGGAACTCAGAAATGGAAAGACCCTGGACGGCGCGCTGCAGCGCGGTTTCCAAAGCAGTTTCTGGGCTATTTTTGACGGCAACATTACCACTGCCATTGTGGCGATAATGCTGATGGGCGTGTTTGGCCCCAGCAATATCCTTTCTCTGATATTCGGTGAGTCCACCACCGGTTCCATCTTCTCCTTCGGCTTTACCCTGTTGGTGGGCATCATCGCCAACTTTATCATGGGTGTGCTGGCTACAAGACTGATGACCATGTCTCTTGCCGGATTCAAAGGCCTGCATAAGAAGTGGCTGTTTGGCGGAGCCAGAGAGGGTGAGGCAGCTGCGGCTCAAAAGCCCCGTTCTTTCCAGTTTTATGAAAACAAGAAAGTTTATTATGCCATTTCTGTGGCAGTGATTCTGGTGGGCATCATCGCCAGCATCATCGTGGTGCCGAAGCTGGACATCCAGTTTGCTGGCGGCGCCATGATCCGCTACTCGGTAGAGGGTGGAGAGATCACTGCGGATGAGGTGCAGAAAACCTTGAAGGACGAGTTGGGCAAGGACTGCTCCGTGGCTGTCAATGAGGGAATCAATTCCGGCTCCAAGTCGGTAACCGTTTCCTTTGCAGGCAATCAGAGTATGACGCCTGAGGAACAGAAGGAAGTGGCTTCCACGCTGACCAGCGCCTATGACGAGCTCACCTTCAACCTGCTGGAATCAAACTCGGTAGACGCCACTATGGGCGCCAGGTTCTTCCAGAAATGTTTGGTCTGCTTCGCTATTACTGCTATATTCCTGTTGGTTTATATTGCGCTCCGCTTCGGTAAGATCGGCGGTTTCTCGGCAGGTCTTACGGCAATTGTTGCACTGCTCCATGACGTGCTGATTTCCTTCTGTGTCTTTGTGGTGTTCGGCATGCCGATTAACGATATCTTCATCGCGGTAGTGCTCACCATTTTGGGTTATTCGCTGAATAGCACAATTGTCATTTATGACAGAGTGAGGGAGAACAAGCGGAAGATGGGTCCCAGGGTAAACTTTACGGATGTTATGAATTTGAGCCTTAATCAGACGCTGGGCCGCACTCTGCTCACCTCTCTTACCACATTCCTGGCTCTGCTGGTGGTGTTGATTGTGGCGGCTGCCTTTGGAATTTCGACCGTTGTCTCCTTTGCCCTGCCTATGATGGCAGGTGTTGTGGCCGGCTGTTTCTCCTCTCAGTGTATCGCCCCCAACCTTTTTGCCATGTGGCAGATTCGCAAGCGCGAAAAATTGAACGCCAAATAGGGCTGTTCCCTGTGAGGCCTGTGGTGGCAGAATAAAAAAAGAAGCTTCCTTCTCCCGGATTTCAGCCGGGGCAGGAAGCTTTTTTTGCTGTATGCGGCACAGGAAATCAGACCAGTAGCTTTAAGATGAATTCTTCTTCCTGGGTGGTACATTCCAACACGCCATGGTATTTTTGAACGAAGTTAAAGATGGAGCGGGTGCCGTAGCCATGTCCCTCCTTTTGGTTGGAGGGTAAACCTGTGGCAGGATCCAGGCGGAGGGGGCCGGAGAAAGAATTGGAGATTTCAAGCAGCAGCTGGGTCCCACAGGGCTTTCCAAAAAGGGAGACATGGGGCTCCTTTGTTTCAGTTTCCTTGTCCACAGCTGTCAGTGCGTTTTCCAAGGCGTTGGAGATGACCACGGCCAGCTCCGTAACGTCGGCCTGCAGAAATTTTGGCAGCTCCAGCACTACAATAAACCGGATTCCTGCCTGTTCCGCCCTGGCGGCGGCCTGCGTGAGCACCGTGTCGAGAATAGGGTTCCCGGTATAGCGGTGCAGGACCCCCAACCCGCCGAGAGCGGCCGTGTTTTCCTCCAACCGATCCAAAATTTCTCCGGCATGCCCCAGGTTTCCACTAGCAAGGCAGCTGCGCAGCAGCCGGATAAAGTGGCGCATGTCGTGCCGGAAGATCCTGACGCTCTGGGAGGCGGCCTCAGCCTGGGCTGCCTCCTTTTCCAGGAAACCCACTTCAGAGCGCAGGATGGCGTTGTATTTCTGGATTTCCGCCTGCTGGCGGATTGCGCGCTGGAAGCGATACAGCATCACATAGAGCAGCACCGTAGTGATACAGAGAACGAGAGTAGGAAAAACTGGGGCTCTCCTGCTTTCCGCCACCGCCGGATACACGCAGAATGCGACCAGGGAGATCCAGAGGAAAAGGGGGACCCAGACCACCTGTCCCCACTTGATCTGGTTTTCATCCAACATTTCCAGCAGAGGCTTTCTGCAGAATTTCCAAATCAGCAGGGTTTGCAGGACTGTGATCAGTACCTTCAGCAGAATCCAGAGGAAATGGTCACGCTGCACAAAAACCGTTGTCAGGGCGTCACAGATCGAGGTATCCAATCCGGCGGTAACCAGGATAAAAGCCAGACGACCGTCCCGAAGTTCGCAGCAGGCCAGAAAGGCAATGGTGCAGATGACGGGAAGAAGAGTTCCGGCAATCCAGGCAGAGATGACCGTAGGCCCCAGCAGTAAGTAGATTAACAGGCCGAGCCCAACCATGCCGCCCTCTATTTCCAGAAAAATCCGGTTCATCCGCTTAGGAGGAAACCGCCAGGTGGAGATCAGCAGGAATACAATGGGAATCACCAGCGGCAGGGTTATGGAAGTGGCGAAATAGCGCCATACAGTAATTTCAGTCACGGAAGATCCTCCTACTTTATCCGTTTTCCATCCACACCTTGGGTGCGAAATTCAAGCACCTGCGGTTGGTGGTTCGTGCAGTACAGTGACAGCTGACTTTCGGCCTTTTTCTCCGCTGAGAGAACTACGCCAGCGGTGTTAGTCTACACGGTACGGCAAAAAGTTTTAGGATTTTCCCTATGCCGGCGACTATGATACCACACCTGCGGTGGGCAAGCCGCGCATCTCAACCTCTTCGGTTCTTCGGCCCACCGCACGCGTCTCAGGTTATTTTTTATTATACCATATTTAGATCCTTTGTGCATGCAAGGATAAGCTGCCATGAAGGGAAAAGCAGTTTTCGGACGTGTGCCTCACCGCCTATTGCTCACTGTACAGAAATTTTTCTGGAAGGGAAATGGCCTCAGCCTGCGCTTATCGACGAACGTGTGGAGCTGTATCCCGTAATATGGAATGTATCTGAAAAGCCTGAACAATCTTTTATTCCTTGAGAAAGCTGCCCGTAGGGCTCTTGTTTGTATGAAAAATGCTCCCCTGAGAGACAGCGTAAAATTGCTGTCGTCTAAAGGGGAGCATTCGCCGGCGCTGGGCCTGATTTCAGTATTCTTACAGATTTACCTGAGGCAGGGTGGCAAAACTGGCCTCCAGTTCCTCGTCACTGGGGATGGTGTCGGTCATCTTGCCGTCGTTGAACCTCTCATAGGCTGTCATATCAAAGTAACCTGTGCCGGTCAGGCCGAAGACGATGGTCTTCTCCTCGCCGGTCTCCTTGCATTTTAAGGCCTCGTCGATAGCCGTGCGGATGGCATGGCTGGACTCCGGGGCGGGAAGGGTCCCTTCCACACGGGCGAACAGCTCTGCAGCCTCAAACACGGAGGTCTGTTCCACGGAGACAGCCTCCATTAGGCCGTCGGCATAGAGCTGGGAAAGGACGGAGCTCATGCCGTGGTAGCGCAGTCCGCCGGCATGGTTGGCGGAGGGAATGAAATTGGAACCCAGGGTGTACATCTTCGCCAGCGGGCACACCATGCCGGTATCGCAGAAATCGTAGGCGAACCTGCCTCTGGTTAAAGAGGGGCAGGAGGCTGGTTCTACGGCGATGAAACGGTAGTTGTCTTCCCCGCGGAGCTTTTGCCCCATGAAGGGGGCGATCAGTCCGCCCAAATTAGAGCCGCCGCCTGCGCAGCCGATAATGATATCGGGGTGGATGCCGTACTTGTCCAGAGCGGCCTTCGTCTCCAATCCGATGACGGACTGGTGCAGCAGCACCTGGTTGAGTACGGAGCCCAGCACATAGCGGTAGCCGGGAGTAGAGGTGGCCACTTCCACCGCTTCAGAAATTGCGCAGCCCAGGCTGCCGGTGGTGCCGGGATGGGCTTCCAGAATCTTCCTTCCCACCTGGGTATTTTCTGAGGGGGAGGGGGTGACGGATGCACCGTAAGTGCGCATCACCTCTCTGCGGAAGGGCTTCTGTTCATAGGAGACCTTTACCATGTAGACTTTACAATCCAGGTCGAAATAGGAGCAGGCCATGGAAAGGGCGGTTCCCCACTGGCCGGCGCCTGTCTCCGTAGTAACGCCTTTAAGGCCCTGCTTTTTTGCATAGTAGGCCTGAGCGATGGCGGAGTTGAGCTTGTGGGAACCGGAAGTGTTGTTTCCCTCGAATTTGTAATAAATCTTAGCCGGAGTATCCAGGGCCTTTTCCAAAAAGCTTGCGTGTACCAGAGGAGAGGGCCGATACATCTTATAAAACGAACGGATCTCGTCGGGGATCTCGAAGAAGGGCGTAGTGTCATCCAGCTCCTGCCGAACCAGATCGTCGCAGAATACAGGAGTGAGATCTTCGAAGGTCATGGGCTTTAGGGTGCCGGGATTCAACAGGGGGGCAGGCTTATTTTTCATATCGGCCCGCAGGTTATACCAGGCCTGGGGCATCTCGTTTTCTTCCAGATAAATTTTGTAGGGGATCTCTGCCATTGTTACCATTCCTTTCACAATTCAGTTAAATATAAAAAATGCACCTGTCCTAATGTCTTAGGACAGGTGCATAAACTATCTGCCCTAAAACCTTAGGACAGATGTTGGAACATCTGCGGTGCCACCTAAATTCGCCCGAAAGCGCGCCTCATTCGCGTACAGATCAAGATATTCGATACGCTAGCCGCTGTAACGGTCGGCCTCCGTCTCCCCTAACACTGCCGCCAGTGCTCAGTTTGCCCTCCCGGGTCCATTCCTTACCCACCGTACCGCCATGATCACACCCTTCACGGCTCTCTTTAGATACGGTTGTGGGAAAGTACTCCTCCCAGTCAACGGTTTTTCTATGTTGCAAAAACTATAACACTGCACATTTCATTTGTCAAGGGGAAATTTTTAAAAATGCAGCGTAGCTTTCCAGCAGTATCCTGTGCCCACATGAAAATAAAGCATCCGAACGGCTTCCCCTGACAACGTGACGGATACAGGCAGATGAAAAGTAATACCAAATGAGAGAACTGAATTTGGGACTCTAAAAATCGGTGAAAACGGACTGCGGTAGCAGCCGCAGCTGCGCTGCACAATCCTTATTTATAGCCCTGATTTTAGGACTGGAAATTTGGAAAAAAGGTAAGTCAGAACAAGAAAAAAACTTTAAAAATTGCGGCAAGAAAGCGAACTGCAGTGTCTAGCACCGCCTTCTTGTAAAGCAGCGCTGTCTTTAGGCGTTTTCTTGGGAGGCGCTCCTGTCAGGAAAAAATTCTTCCGCCCAGGTCTTAATGATTTCTTGCCGTAAGAATTCCGTCAGAGGAGTCAGATCATGCTCCCGGTCGTAGATTGTGAGACATTCCAGATAGCGTGCCCTGTCCTCGGAAAAGATGATGAGAGGAGGATGGTTTCTGGTAAGAAAAAAGTAATTCAGAAGAATACGTCCCGTCCGCCCATTCCCTTCGGCGAAGGGCCGTATGTTTTCAAATCTGGCATGCAGATAGGCGCCAGTGCCAAGCAGATCCGGACCGCAGTAGCCGTTTACTTCCTCCATCAGCTTGTCAAGCTGCTCCTCCACTTCGCGGGCGGGAGCCCCAACCTCATAGAGACCTGTGACATAGTCATGCTTCTTAAAGGCGCCGGGCCTCTCGCCATCTGTCGCATAGAGCGGTTCATCATATGTACCGCTGGTCAGAATCCGGTGGACGTCCAGAAGAAGACTGGTATCCATATCGTCCCGGGCCAGAATTTTTTCCCGTAAGTATTCGTAGCAGAGTTTTTGGTTTTTCTGCCAGAACAGCGTTTTTGAGCCTTCCGGAAAGGCGGCGGCCGTGCCGGTTTCAAAAATCTCCCGGGTGGTCTGATAGGTGACCTGGTCATTTTCCAATTTTCCGGAATGGTAAATAAATAGAATATTAAAGCGCTTCAGCAGGCGGTCCATCTCCGCGGATGAGACAAGCTGGAAGGATTGCCAGCGCGACATAATTTCATAGTATAGATTCATGTTTTCCGGCTCCTTGCTTCTTGATACAAATCACAGGATGATAAAGCTTCAGTATTGAATGGATTTTTATGGGGAAAAGCACTGTCCCGCCAGAGAATGCTTTAGGAGGGACAGAATGGCTACTTGTAGACATAATATTGGGGATTGTCAGTATTATACCATAGATTTCTGCACTGTGAAGAAGAAACTTTACTTTTCTGGTTTTTTTATTGTAGAATAACGGGTACGAAAAAATCAAGAGACGAGTAGCTTTTGCCAAAGTAAAAAGAGTTGAATCATTAAAAAAATGGTTCAACTCTTTTCTTTATAGCCGAAAGACAGGACGGACCCTGATTCCCCTTATTCCTGCGGGATGAGGCGAATCAGGATCCCGTGAGCAGCAGATGAATGGATGGGGAAAGCTTTATTTCTTCTGGCGGGATACCGTGACGCAGTAAGCACTGCTCTGCCAAAGGGAACTGCTGGGAAAGTAATGTGCGCACAGCTATCCCGCAGCCAGAGAAGTCATTGTCCTTCAGGCAGACAATGATGCGTTTGGTAAAGGTTAACATGCCTGCATCCTGTTCCCTGTTTTCCTGTTGGGAGGCTTTCAGGGGATATCCCCAAAGAAACAGGCTATAGATCCGGCCATAAATATCACGCAGACTTTGCAGCCTTGTGTTTTTTATCACAAAAAGGAGCCAATGCCACAAAGATAATTCCTGAATGCCAGACCGCAGGTTATGCTCAAATTGTTCGGTAAGCAGACGCACCGCTTCGGCCGGCACGGATTCAAGAACAGAACATGAGACCGGTTCACAGGTACAGAGGAGGATCTCGAAGGATTGGACAAAGTAGGAAAGGTTCCGGCGGACAGCTGGGCTTTTGAAATCCGGCTTCCTACAGGGTTCCCCAATGGAGAAGACGCGCACCCCCTTCCCATTCACCGGCTGCAGGACGCCAAGCTGATCCAGCACAGCTACCGTACGGCGGATGGTGCTGAGGGAGACGCTGTATTTCTCAGCCATTCGCTGATAGGAGGGAAGAAACGCGGAATCCCGGTATTCTCCTAGGTAAATCTCATGTAAAAGCCTGCCTGCCAGGCTGTAGCAGCACTGTGGCCGTTCCCGGTAGATACTCCAGGAGAAAGGAATCTGTTCTTCTTTCGGCAGAGGAGGCCTGGTGTCCAGCTCGGCGATAAACGGGGCGAATGTATCCCGCTGGAGTGCGGCCAGTTCCTCTATAAGAGGTTCCCATGCCTGCCGCTGGGCGAGCAGTAGGAGAGACTGCATCCGGTCCTGAAGGAAATCCCGGTGGATTGGTAAGTTTGATTTACTGTATTTGAGGAATGGCATTCCCCAGAAAACAGTAATCTCCCAATAGAGATTCATCACAAGGGGATTGTCCAGGCTCTGCAGGACGCAGCTGAAAAAATGGAGCACATCATTGATAGATGGCCGTTCAGCCAGCCTTGAGAGATAAGGGAACTTGTTTCTTTCGATACGCTGAAATCCTGCGGCCAACAGGGTGGGAAACAGCAGGCCCGCACAGTTCTGCAGGTCAAGATAAGCGTCCCTGCGCAGGATAAAGTAGTCCTGAGACAGCTGCATGGCGTTCTCCAGGGTCTGCTGGAAGATAACAGTGGTGGGGCGCCCTCTGTGCATGTCGATGTACCCCTCTTCCCGAAGGCAGCGCAGCGCAGTCTTCACTGTTTGGGGCGAAACGCCGAACTCGTTGCACAGCGTGTCAATTGGGGGAAGCTGCTCTCCGTATTGGTAAGAGCAGAAGATCAGACGGTTGAAAAAATAGTTATAAATGAGGTTTGAAATTTGGTTTCTGTCTTCCATGAAATCCATTCTCACCACCGCTGCCGATTTTATTATATGATACCATTTTCAAGCTGGGATTTCCAGAAGCCAGTTGAGTTTTTCAGAACTGCGTGATATAATAAAAAAACTAACATGAACAAGGTTGCTCCGGCTTCTGGAAAACTGTACCCAGCTGGGGAAGATGCAGATAAAATCAGACGGCCGGGCAACGGCTGAAAACAGAAGAGCCATGATGTTGGCAGGAAGCGCAGTAAAAATGATGGGGACATTTTTCCGGTATGGCTGTCAGGCTGGAACAAGGATATACTGCAGAGGCGTATGAGCTTTTGACGGGGATACGAAGAAGTACACGGATGGCGGAATGGTATGGCCTCTCTCCGAATCTGTAAAAGCAAAACAGCTGTTGAAAAAAATGATCCGTTCTATGGAACAGCGGGCGGAGTGGGGAGACAGTCCGAATCCTGAAACAGGAATGCGTGACATGAGATACCGGCGGAAGGAGCCATTGGTATGAGCGAGCAGAGACAGGAGTTAGCAGAAGAAAAGGACGGACCGCGTTTTGCACCTGCAGACTATGAATACAGCACGCTGATGGAGTTATTGGGAGTCAGTGTCAGCAAGCATCTGTTGGATGAACATTTCACCCTGATCTGGGCCAATAAATTTTATTATGAGTTTACCGGATGGTCCAAAGAGGAATATGAAGCAACTTTTCACAACCGGCCCGACCTTTACTACAGGGACGATCCCGAGGAGTGGAAGGAGCTGACGGAAGCAGTTTTGGGGGCTCTGGCCGCACATCAGAAGGGATACCGGCTGCTCTCCCGGTTTCGCCGGAAAAACGGGGATTTTATCTGGGTTCAATTCTCTACACAGTTTGCCGATGAGTATATCAATGGGTATCAAGTGGCCTATTCGGTGTTGACCAATGTTGACGGCATCGTGCAAATGCAGAGAGAGCAGTCGGTCACCTATGAGAGCCTGCCGGGCTTTGTGGCCAAATACCGGGTGGGCCAGGATCTCAGTTTGAAGCTGCTGGAAGGGAACAGGCGTTTTATAGAATATTTTGGCGATGGAGAAAATGGAGAGAACCCCCTGCACTTGAAAAATATCAAGGCCAATTGGACTTCAATTCAGGAAAATCGGGAAAAGCTTCTCTGTGGGGAGCCGGTACAGTTCGTGATGAATGTGATGAGCCGCAATGGAAAGGCCCTCTGGCTGCAGGTCAATGCCTCCTGCGTAAACTGGCAGGACGGCTGCCCTGTTTATCTGGCCATCTGTATCGACATCACCGACGTGACGGAGCTTCGGGAAATTCAGCGCAGACTGACGGAACAGGCTGAAGCTTTGAAGGATGCTCTTACAGTGGCAGAGCGGGCCAACCGGGCTAAATCGGAATTTCTTTCCCGGATGTCCCATGAGATCCGCACCCCCATGAATGCGATTATAGGCATGACCACCATTGCAGCCGCCTATATCGAGGACCGTCAGAGAGTGAAGGACTGCCTGGAAAAAATAGGGTATTCCTCCAAGCATTTGATGACCCTGATCAACGATATTTTGGATATGTCAAAAATCGACGAGGGAAAGATGAAAATTGCCCACGAGGCCTTCAATCTGGAGACTGTCGCGGAGCAGCTTACCTCTATTATATATCCCCAGGCTGTGGAAAAAGGCCTGACCTTCACCGTCCCGCTGGTGGACTTGACCGGGACGGTGCTGATCGGCGACCCGCTGCGGCTGAACCAGGTTCTTTTGAACCTCCTTACCAATGCGCTGAAGTTTACACCTGCAGGCGGTTCCATCCGCCTGGAAATCCGGCAGCTGCAGCGGAAGAGGAGCCGTGTGCGGCTGCGGTTTTCCGTAAGCGACACAGGGATTGGCATGAACAGGGAGTTTTTGGATCGGCTGTTCATCCCCTTTGAGCAGGAAAGCGCAGCCACCGGCCAGAAGTTTGGCGGCACCGGCCTTGGCATGGCGATCACGAAAAATCTGGTCACCCTGATGGGCGGCACCATCTCGGTAAAAAGCGAGATAGAGGTCGGAACCACCTTTGCCGTTGAACTGGATTTTGATGTCCCGGCGGACGGCGACGGTCAACAGCACTATCAGCAGCCAGAGCTGGAGGCGCTGAAAGTGATGGTTGCCGATGACGACCGCGACAGCTGCATCCATGCGGCCCTGCTGCTGAAGAACTTGGGAATTGTGTCTGACTGGGCGCTGACAGGTGAAGAGGGAATTGAGAAGGTCCGCCTCGCCCACCAAGTCGGGGAGGATTTTGACGTATGTCTCATCGATTGGAAGATGCCTGATATCGACGGCATCGAGGTAACCCGGCGCATACGGGAATTGGTGGGGCCCGATACCACTGTCATCATCATGACGGCGTATGACTGGAGTTCGATCGAGAAAAGCGCCAGAGAGGCGGGCGCCAACGGGTTCCTTTCCAAGCCGATTTTCGCCTCTACCCTGTACAATGCCCTACTCTCCGTCACCGGGCTCAGCAAGGTGGCTATGGCCTCTTCCCAAGGTGAGGAGAGGAATTGGCCGGAATTGGCAGGCTGTTGTGTTCTGTTGGTGGAAGACAACGTCCTGAACCGGGAAATTGCTGTGGAGTTGCTGAAAATGGCTGAAATGAACGTGGACTGCGCGGAAAACGGACGGGAGGCGTTGGAGCGCTTTTTGGCCGATGGGGATAAATACGATCTCATTTTGATGGATGTGCAGATGCCTGTGATGGACGGGTATGAGGCGACTCGGGCAATCCGGAAATCCAACCATGAAAGAGCTAAAACCATCCCCATCCTTGCGATGACTGCGGATGCCTTTCATGAAGACGTTGTGCGCGCCTATGAGGCAGGCATGAATGGGCACCTGGCAAAGCCAATTGACCCCAGATTGCTTTATCAGACTCTTGCGGAGATATGGAAGAAGGATGGAAATTGAAGAGGCTGTATTTTCGAGGGGAACAAGATCTAAATATACAGAAAAGGAAGCAGCCGAAACGGCAGCTTCCTTTTTTTGATTTTCTCCGGGGAACGAGACAGGCTAAAAATGCTCCCACACCACCAGCTCTTCCAGAGGGCGGGATTCAGTATGCCTGGGAGAGGGCTTTGCATCTTCAGCAGGGTAACCCAGCACCAGAAGGGCAGTGGGTTCCAGCTGTTCCGGAACCTCGAATTCCTCGCGGACGGCCTCCGGGTTAAAGTACATCACCCAGGTGCTCCCGATGCCAAGAGAAGCGGCTTCCAGCATCATATGCGTGGTTACGATACTGGCGTCAATGTCGCCGCTGCTTTTCTCATCATACTCCCGTTTCCAGCACTCCTCCCTGTGATAACAGACCAGCAAAGCGGCGGGGGCGTTAAAGTGGCATCTTGTGCAACGGCGTAGCTTATCCAGGGATTCCTCACTGCTGAGAACAAGAATCCGCTGGGGCTGAAGATTACAGGCTGTAGGGGCCAGATTTCCTGCACGGAGGATTAGGTCCAGTTTTTCCGGTTCCACAGGATCAGGCCTGAATTTGCGCACGGAATAACGGGCTGCGGCCAGCTTCAAAAAATCCGTATCCATTTGGGAGCCTCACTTTCTAGAATATAGTTCTCAGTTCAAATTTTCAACCAGCTGTACTTCATATCCGTCCGGATCAGAGAAAAAAGAAAAACGGATGTGGGGATGGGGCGAGATGGGGCCGCGGCGCAGCGGGTATCCATGGTCTGCCATTTTCTTTGTCGCATAGCTCAGATCACCTACCTCGAAGCCAAGGGAAATTCCGTCCCCCTGTCCCTGGAGCGGGGCGTCCGCCTCATAAAGCAGTTCAATTTTCGGACCGTCCTCCGGCCCCAGCATGGCAATGGAAGCGCCGCCGTGGGAGGAGCATTCTGCCACAGGCAGGCCAATGAGGTCGCGGTAAAACCGCAGGCTCTTGTCAAAATCAGAAACACGCAGGGTAGTCCAGCAGAACTTCATCATTAATCACACTCCTTTTCTCCATTGTAGCGTTCTTTTGGGAGAGAAGCAAGCGAAGAAGCAGGTTTTATACAAAGATTTGCAGCGGCGGACTGCCGGCAGGAACCGAAAACGGAGAGACTTCCGCACAGATTCAGCCATAATAGCGATCCAGGGTTTCCTGAACGGTCCGGGTCCATTTAATCAGGTTTTCCGGGTGTTGGGAAACCGTGCTGATATCCTTTAAAACGAACTCGTAGGGACAGCGATACCTGATACAGACACGGACGGTATCTTCAATTTCTTTCCGGACTACGTCCTCGTCGAACTCTCCGGCCACAAAGGCCGGATTGGGCTTGCGTGCATAAACATAATCGCTGCCAAGCTGCTCTGCGCAGGATTCGATATCCGCCCAAGGACTGACGCCGATTTTCCGCATATTCGGGATGGTCTTGAGCAGAGAAATCTTGTTGTCCAGCGGTTCGCAGCAGCCGTAATAAACCAGGCCGCATCGGGCCATCAGCGGGCGCATATATTCCAGCTCGAACTCGTCGTGCATGGCAGGGGAGACAGTGGAGAACATCTGCGCCATGCTGCGGAACCAAACGTTCTTCAGCCTGACGGACTCTCCGGAACCGGCCTTGGGGAGGTCGTCGGTATAAGCGGGCGTGCAGTGCAGTTCCGTCAGCTCATCCTCCAGCAGGCCCAGCTTCTCCAGCTGAGTCATCAGGCTGTCCTGATTGGCCGTGTAGCCTGCGATAATCTGATGCAGGAATTCCGGCCGGTCCATCATGTCATAGAGGATGGGCTCCACTCCCCGGAGCATGGCGATATCATCCCAGGGGGCATAGTAAATCTGCGTTCCCATCAGCCGTACCGGCATGGTGCCGCCCAGCAGCTCTTCTGCGGCCGCACGGTTTCTGCAGTCGATTTCCGGATGGGCGGTCAAGACCGGCGGATGCAGCTTTGCGAGCTTTTCCTCTGTATCCAACACGTCGTGATAGGAGTGGGAGACGATGTTGTTGTATTCGTCCGTCCTGCGCACATCTTCCTGAATTCCCAGGCCGTTTCCAGTGCTTTCGTAAGATTTTTCAATCGGATAAAAACCCTCTACCACCATGTCAGCCTGGAAATACTCCCAGCGGAACAGGATGCGCCGGAAATACTGTTCCATCTCCCTGGCAAAGGGATCCGTACAGTGCAGAACCAGTTTACCGTCGATGTCCATCTCGTGCCAGGGGATTTCATTCAGCCATACGCCGGGCCTGAGGCCGGTATGAAGATCATTGACGGCGCGAAGCCTGTCCTTCCTCTTTTGGTTGATTTCCAGAGAAGAGAGGTCCAACACCTGCCTGGCAAGTTCCTGAACGATTTCTTTGTCCCTGTTAATTGCGGTATGCTCTTGAATTGTCATAAAACAACGCTCCTCCCGCAGCCCATTCTCCAGTTTTGATACAGGGCTGCCTACTGTATTCAAAAACAGGACGACTCCGTCCGGTTTTTCTCTCAATTGCCGGTTCTGTCATAATTCCCGTACTGTTCCCAGAGGGAGAGCATCAGCTCGTAGCGGGAAAGCGGCAGGCCGGTGTAGATGCAGTTGGAGGTGGAAAAGAGATATCCTCCTCCATTCTGCATGCCCTCGTGCAGGGAACGCAGGACGTCTGCCCGGCATTCTTCGTCAGTGCCGGTCTGCAGCAGGCCGCAGTTGACGTTCCCGATCAGGGCAACGCGGTCACCATAGGTTTGCATCATTGTGCCGAGGCTGACGCCGCCCTGGGGATCCAGGGAATGCAGGGCATGGGGACCGCAATCCACCAGCAGGTCTGCTATCGGCATGATATTGCCGTCCGTGTGCTTGATGGTGTAATAACCCAGCTCCCGGTATCCGCGGATTACACTGGAAAGATAAGGGGTAATCAACTCCTCAAATTTCTCCCGGGAAAAGAAGGGATTTACATTGAAACAGTAATCAGAACAGAGGGTGAAGCCGTCCAGCAGGTGACCATGGCTATCAAGCCTGGCGGCAAGCTCCAGACAGGCCTCTGTCCGGCGTTCTGATTCTTCATTGAGCAGTTCTGGTTCTTCATACATTCTTCTGGAAAACTCCATCATGGTATTTCCATCTGGAATGGACCAGGTGGGGTCTCCGTGCATGGTGAGATAATATTCATCCCCGGATTTCTCCCGGATGGTTTCCAAAAGCCATTGGATCTCTTCAAAGGTACGGCCCGGGTTAGGATGCACGAAAATACCGCTGTGGTGAAACCGCCGGGCAGTGTCCAGATAAAGCCCAGCCATATCCTCCATATGCAGCTTTTTTTCTGTGAGGCTCATCTGATTCCACTGACCGTACTCCCGGTGGGAGGGATGTACCTTGCCGAAAGCCTCCATAGTCAGAAAAAATACCAGCTCGAAATGGGGAACCTGGCCGCCGATTTTTTCCCGCTTTAGCGTTCTGATAAACCGTTCGCGATGGGTCATTTTATATACCGCCTCCAATGTGCACTCTATCGTTTCGGAAAACGCGCCTATTTCGCCGAAACAGAGAAGTGAAGGCGGGGCTTTCCTTAAGCTTCATCATAGCTGATTCTTTGGTCAATTGCAAGGAAAATACAGTGCAAAGAAACCTCTTTTTTGTGCTGGTTTGCAGAGGACAGAAAAAAGCAGGAGCGCGCTGCAGTTTTTTACAGCGCGCTCCTGAAAGACCTCTTGTTTATCCTGTGGAAAGGTTCTGCTTTTGAAGCTTCTCCTTATGTCCTCTATGGAGTTTCACAGGAACAGGCCCCTTTGTCCTGTCATATCAGCGGGATTCCGTGAACAATTCAATTACCCGCTGCACGCCGGAGAGCCCGGGATAAATTCCGGCGGGCTTTTCTCCTTCCAGCACCAGGGTCGGCGCCTGCAGGATGTCGTACCTCTGTACCAATTCGGGCTGTTCCTCTGCGGGAACCACTGTATAGAGGACTCCCGCCCGCTGCAGCATTTCCTTTGCGGCCCTGCAGTTGGGACAGGAAGCGGTGGTGAACAGTAACACATTTTCTCCTACGGGCGCTTCGCGGGGTTCCCTTTCCTGCCGTCCGGGAGCGGCGGCCGGGGCGTTGCAGAGAGGGCCCGGCGCTGCGGAAACCTGATAGTTCTTCCGCTGCTTATATTCCTGTGCCTTTCCGTCGTTCCAGTTCTGTACCGGACGATAATACCCGGTAATCCTGCTGTAGACCTCTGTCTTCTCGTGACAGACAGGGCATTCGTATTGCTCTCCAGCCAGGTATCCGTGGTTTTTACAGATGGAATAGGTGGGGGACAGGGTATAATAAGGAAGCTTGTAGTTTTCCGCGATCTTTTTCACCAGCTTGGCTGCAGCGTGCCAGTCTCCCAGACGCTCTCCCAGAAAAGCGTGGAACACCGTTCCGGAAGTATAAAGGGTTTGCAAGCCGTCCTGAATGTCCAGGGCGGAGAACAGGTCGTCCGTATAACCTACCGGCAGATGGGAGCTGTTGGTGTAATAGGGCGTGCCGTTGTCCTCTGCGGCGGTTACAATGTCGTGGAATTTTTCCACGTCGTGCTTGGCCATGCGGTAGGCAGTAGATTCCGCAGGAGTGGCCTCCAAATTGTATAGATCTCCATACTGTTCCTGATAGTCGGAGAGACGTGTCCGCATATGGTTCAGGACATCCCGGGTAAAGGCCTGCGTGGCCTCGTGGGTCATATCTTTTTGCAGCCATTTCGCGTTCAGGCCGGCCTCGTTCATGCCAAGCAGGCCGATGGTGGAGAAATGGTGCTCAAAGGTACCCAGGTACCGTTTGGTATAGGGGTAAAGGCCCCCGTCCAGCAGTTTGGTGATGACGGTGCGTTTGATTTTCAGGGAGCGGGCGGCGAGATCCATCAGATGATCCAGCCGGCGGTAGAAATCAGCTTCGTCTTCCGCCAGATAGGCAATGTGAGGCATGTTGATGGTTACAACGCCCACGGAACCGGTGCTCTCCCCACTGCCGAAGAAACCGCCAGTCTTCTTGCGCAGTTCCCGCAGATCCAGCCGCAGGCGGCAGCACATGCTGCGGATATCGCTGGGCTCCATATCGCTGTTGATATAATTGGAAAAATAGGGGGTGCCGTATTTGGCCGTCATCTCAAACAGCAGACGGTTGTTCTCTGTTTCCGACCAGTCGAAATCCCTGGTGATGGAATAGGTGGGAATGGGATACTGGAACCCCCGGCCGTTGGCGTCTCCCTCGATCATGACCTCGATAAACGCCTTATTGACCATATCCATTTCCGCCTTGCAATCCTTGTATTTAAAAGGCATCTCCCTACCGCCCACAATGGCGTACAGCTCGGCGAGGTCGTTGGGCACGGTCCAATCCAGGGTGATGTTGGAAAACGGCGCTTGGGTTCCCCAGCGGGAAGGCGTGTTAACGCCGTAAATGAAGGATTCAATGCATTTTTTTACCTGGTCGTAGGTGAGCTGGTCCGCCTTGACGAAGGGGGCCAGATAGGTGTCGAAGGAGGAAAAGGCCTGTGCTCCGGCCCATTCGTTCTGCATAATTCCCAGAAAGTTCACCATTTGATTGCAGAGCGTAGCCAGATGCTTTGCCGGAGCGGAGGTGATTTTTCCAGGAATCCCGCCCAGCCCCTCCTGAATGAGCTGCTTGAGGGACCAGCCCGCGCAGTAGCCGGTCAGCATGGAGAGGTCGTGAATGTGGATTTCCGCGTTCCTGTGAGCGTTGGCAATTTCGTCATCGTAGATTTCCGACAGCCAGTAGTTGGCGGTGATAGCGCCGGAATTGGAGAGAATCAGCCCGCCCACCGAATAGGTGACGGTAGAGTTCTCCTTAACCCTCCAGTCGTTCACCTTAAGGTAGTTGTCTACTACCTGCTTGTAATCGAGAAGGGTTGCCTCGGTATTGCGCAATTTTTCTCTTTGGCGCCGGTACAGAATGTAGGCCTTCGCCACATCCGCATATCCGGACTGGCTCAGCACTGTCTCCACGCTGTCCTGAATATCTTCCACTGAAATACGGCCCTCTTTGATCTTGGGTTCAAAATCCGCCGTTACACGAAGCGTCAGCAGATCGATCACAGAGGAATCGTACTGCCGGTTCCTGGCACAGAAGGCTTTTTCGATGGCCGCTGAAATCTTATGCAGATCAAACGCCGTGATACTGCCGCTGCGCTTGATGACCTGGTAGTTTTTCATGATAATACGCCGCTCCCTTTCTCCGGGCAGTAAGGCTATGTAGCTCCTGCAAAGCAGAATCCGGCGCAGTTTCTGCACCGGATATTTATGACTCATCAGGCTCAAACATAGAGTGCTCTTCCTGAAAGCTGAAACCCTGCCGCCGTTCCTGTGTTCTATTGCGCCTCTATGGTAGCACAATATATTGGGCAAGTCAATGTGGTATTCTGCAATATCTTGGGAAATCTGAGTGACGGTTTCTCTCCAAAATTTCAAATTCCTCTCAGCGCAGCCTTCGGGCAGTGCTTCCTTGCAAGCTGAAGCATCTGTTGCAGCTCTCCTTCAGAAAATGCGTCCAGTCCGCCGGGAGAGAGGATGTCGCCGGAGTCCGCGTAGGACTGCAGAAAATAGGGGGAATCCCCGGCGATCCATCCAGCGATTCGCTCCACGTCTCCGGGTGTATGGAGCCCCTTCACCAAGGTGGTGCGGAATTCATAAGGTGTTTTGCCGTGCATCAGGAGGGACACGCTTCTTTCTATCCGGGGGACCAGTGGGGCTGCGTCTATCCCCGCGGCCCTGGAG
>OJKJ01000105.1_pt1 | contig 69843 bp, 68 predicted proteins | sample 1596491 | NCBI WGS metagenome assembly OJKJ01 (sample SAMEA4350160, study PRJEB24818) | metagenome | biome: human; feature: gut; material: faeces | place: Denmark | collected 2013-09
GAATCCTTCCTTTCCAACCGTTTGTGCCTGCAAAATTCAGTTCATTCTATCATTATTCCCCTTTGACGTCAATGAAAGAGGCTGGAACACTATGGGTTTAATATCCAGTTAGATCCCTCTCTTCTTCTCTCTCTTCCCTCTCTTCTCCTGCGGCTCTTCGAGGGGAGCTTTTCTATAGCAAAACCAGGGGAATATTTGGATTCGCAGGCAACTATTTCACCCCAACAGTTGCCGTAATTTAAGTCTTAAAAGAGTTGGGACGGACAAAGGGTTTATGGCCGAATGTACTATTTACAAGGCTTTTCATCCATATGCTAACCTATGAAATGTTTGGCAGCCCTTTCCTCTTTTCTGATAGAAAAAAGTGTGGTAGAATGTCAAGAAAGAACAAGTCCTGAAGGGCTAAAGCGATAAGCGGACGTGAAAGTGAGGAAATCTATGGATGCTGAATTTGTAAATCTGACGGCTGAAAATCTTTCGGAGGAGCATTTATGCTGCATTATCCGCAGCAAAAAGCTCCACCCCGGAGTAGAGGCGAAACGGCAATGGCTTTCGGAGCGGCTGGGGGAAGGGCATGTGTTCCGGAAGCTGAATGCAAAGGCCACGGTTTTTATCGAGTATGCGCCTCTGGAAACAGCATGGGTTCCTGTCATCGGCGACAATTATTTATATCTGTACTGCTTGTGGGTTTCCGGCAGCGAAAAAGGGAAGGGGTACGGAAGAATGCTGATGGAGTACTGCTTATCCGATGCCAGGAATCATGGAAAATCCGGCGTTTGTATGCTGGGCGCCAAGAAACAGAAAGCCTGGCTTTCTGACCAGGCGTTTGCAAAAAAATTTGGATTTGAGACTGTGGATACTGTCGGTTCGGGATATGAATTGCTTGCGCTTTCTTTTGACGGTACAAAACCTCGGTTTGCATCCACGGCAAAAAACGAAATAATTCCCAACAAAGAACTGACGATTTACTATACGATGCAGTGTCCTTTTGTCTATCAAAATGTGGAGACGATAAAGAAATACTGCGAAGAAAACGAAGTTCCCGTCACCTTTTGTCCGGTGGACAGCCTGCAAAAGGCAAAGAAATTGCCCTGTGTATTCAATAACTGGGCTGTGTTTTATAAAGGGGAATTTCAAACGGTGAATCTGCTGCCAGATATGACCAGTCTGCAAAGGATTCTTAAAAAATGAAAGTTATTCGTCTGTTTTTGTATTTCAACCCCGAGTTGACAAGGAAAAAGAACGTGCGTAAAGCAGCAAAAAAGCTTGAGGAGATTTGAGGAGAAAATTGTGAAGATAGAAACTTTTGAAATTCAGTATCTGCAGGAAGCGAAGGATGCACTGAAAAGCGCTTTTTTTCGGAAAGAAAGTGATGAGATTTTCAACGAATGGGAGTTTGCAGAAAGAGTGTTGCGTTCGGAGGGGTATCTTCCGGGCCTCTGCTTTATTGCGCGGGAAAAGGATAAGATCATCGGCTACAATGCGCTGACAATGGCGTCGATTGGTGAAAGTAAAGGTTTGGCTTTGGGTCCGTTGGGGGTAAGGCAGGAGTATCAGAATCAAGGCGTAGGTTCCTGTCTGGTAAAAGAGAGCATTCAAAGAGCCAGAAGCGCCGGTTATCCCTGGATTGTATTGCTGGGCGGCGCATATTATTCGAGGTTTGGCTTTGAGAGCGGACAGCCTTATGGAATCACCGTATCTGATAATCCTTTTGAAAACGCCCATATTCAAATCTTGTTTTTAGACGATAAAGTGAAAAACGAGGTTTCGGGGAAATTGATTTACTGTGACGCTTTTTATGATGAAAGGGGAAACCTGCTGTAATCAGAGTTTCTGAATTGAAAGAGCCTGAGTAAAAGCCGTCCCAGAGGGAACTGATTGTCGGAAGGCGTTCCACTGGAACGCTTTTACTTCTCTGCCTGTACTAAAAAGCGGTAGGGAGATGGAGTACGGCGGAAAAACTATCCGGAGAACGGTACTTTCCCTTTGAGAACCCATCTGTACTGGAGAGAACGGAATAGGAGAAGAGAAGACATGGAAGAAGTGCTGCGGGCCTGGGGGCTGGATCAGGGAGAAATGCACAGAATTCATCCTTCCGCCTGGGAGGTGGAAGGACGCTATGTGTTGAAGGAGTACCTGAATCCGGAGGAATTGGAACAGAATGTGCGGGTATTGGAGGCGTTAAGGCGGCTGCAGATTCCTACTGCCAGGGTTGTCCGTACCATATCCGGAAAAAGTTTGGTGCAGTATGGGGAAAATTGTTATCTGCTGACCAGGAAGCTGCCGGGAAAGCCTCTCTCGGATATTTGGCAGAACAGGACGCTTGCCCGAAAAATGGGGGAAACGATTGGGATCTTGCAGTTGGCGTTCCGTCACTGTGAGGATGAGCTGAAGCTGCAGGAGAACAGCCTGTTGGACGAGACAAAGGGCTGGGTACGGGAAGAACTGGCCCGAACGGGATGGAGTTTGGTGGAAGAGCTGGAGTTTGTCCATGCGCAAACCAGCTTGGAGATGTATTATGCACAGCTTCCCTGCCAACTGATCCACCGGGATGTTCATTTTGGAAACTTTCTTTTTGATGGGGATGAATTATCGGGGTATCTTGATTTCGATCTGACACAACGCAATATCAGAATTTTTGACCCCTGCTACTTTCTGTTGGGGCTGCTGGCAAAGGAAAAAAATCCGACAGCCAGAAAGAAAGACTGGCTGGAACTTCAGGATTGCACTTTTTCCGGATACGATAATAAAATTTCTATGAATCTGGCGGAGTGCCAAACAATCCCCTATGTGATGGAGTGTATTGAGCTGCTGTTTGCCGCGTACTATTCCAGAATCAGCAATTGGGACAGCGCACGAGGCGCTGCAGAGGTATTTCGGTTCATCCGGAGCATAGAACGGGAATTGGTACGGCCGTGAAATCTGCGAAGATCGAAAAGCCTGCCCGATTTTATGATGAAAGAGCGAAAGTCTTCGGTACAACTTCATAGGAAAACAGGGTAGATGTGAAGAAGAATCTGCTTCACATCTACCCCTGGCCTTTTACTTGTTTATTTCATTGTGCAGGACTCTGTTCTGAATTACGCTGTTTCCAGGCCTGACAGTTAGAAAGGGCATTTTTCAGCCCATCAATGGAAATTGGTTTTGCTAGATGGCCGTTCATCCCTGCAACAAGCGCTTTTTTGACATCTTCCGCAAAGGCATCAGCAGTCATGGCCAGGATTGGAAGTTCTCCAATGCGGTCCATTCCGGAATTGCGGATTTCTCTGGTGGCTTCATATCCGTTGAGTACCGGCATCTGTACATCCATAAAGACAATGTCATAATAAAGCGGAGCATGGTTCCGAATGGCCTCTACAGCTTCTTGCCCGTTTTCAGCAGTATCTACCGCAACAAGAAGCAGTTCCAACATTTCTTTGGCAATTTGACGGTTGAGCTCATTATCCTCAACCAGCAGAGCACGGAGCCCGGGGAAAGTTTCCTCCGCCGCTGTGGGGCAGGAGGCGTCCGTAAATACAGGAGCGGCACATTTTTCTAACGGCAAAAGTACGGTAAAGCTCGTGCCTTTTCCGTACTCGCTTTCTACCTGAATCGTGCCTCCCATCATAGAAATCAGGTTTTTTACAATGGTCATGCCAAGCCCTGTGCCGGGGATTTTGCTGAGCCTGCTGTCATAAGCCCGGCTGAATGGTTCAAAAATGTGCTCCAGATAATCCGGCTTCATACCGATGCCGTTGTCTTCCACCACAAAGCAATAGCTTCCCATTCGCTGGTCCTGTTTTTCGAGTTCAGCTACAGAAAGGGTGATTCGACCTCCATCGTCTGTGTACTTGGAAGCATTGTCCAAAAGGTTTACCAGCACCTGCTTCAACCGCTGGTTGTCGCCCAACACTTGATCGTGCAGGCCTTGCGCGGTCGTAAGCGAGAAGGTTTGATGCTTCCGCTCCATAGAAAGGCGTACGAGTTCAGCTGTCTCCTGGACCAGGTGGTTCATGCTGAAGTTCTCATTGGCCAACTGAACGGAACCACTTTCAATTTTGCTGACGTCCAGCACTTCATTGATCAGGCCTAAAAGATGGGTCCCGGAGGCGGAAATTTTCCCCAAATAGTCTTTTAGCTTATCCTCTTCTCCGGTATGCCTCTGCGCCAGCTCTGTCATTCCCAGGATGGCGTTAAGCGGAGTACGAATGTCATGGCTCATTTTGGAGAGAAAATCGCTTTTGGCGCTGCTGGCTTTTTCCGCTTTTTCCAGTGCCTCCTCCAACAGCTGTTTGGAGCGGCGTTCCTTTTCCAACGCTTCCTTTTGAACACGGCGATCTTCATCTATATTCCTGGAGAGGGTAATTTCGATCATATCGTCAGTATACGGAGTGTCCACGTGCACGACCTGAGTAAAATTCCAGTGGCAGCTGCCGTCATCCCCCAAATGGGGGACCTCCATAGACACGATGTGATTTCCACGGGAAAAGGCGTCTATCAGAGAAGCGTGAGAGAATTTCTGCAGGAATTCTTCCCGGTAGTTAGGATGGACAGTAGAAAGCTCGCTGCGGATCAGATCCTGAAAGGTGCCTTCCACGCCCGGGTTTTTCACCGGAAATCGATTGTATTCCAGCATGTGATAAGTGTTTTGCGTCAGGTTTACCGCGATTACCATCTGGTAAGCGCTTCTGGCTGCGGTGGCCAGCTGACTGACTTCCAGATTGCGCTGCTGCTCCAGCTGATACTCTTCCTGGATATCCCGGTAGACCAGTACGCACCAATACTGCTCGTCTCCCAGCTGCTCAATTCTTGTAGCGGTAAATTCCACCATATGGTAAGCGCCGCTTTCCGTCATTCTGCGAAGACGGCGCGTGATTTTTTTCTTTCCTTCCCCGAAAAATTTCAGCATGGCTTCCCGGGAAAAGGCACGGAGAAAGCTTTGGCGGTCGTCGGGATGAACCGCTTTTTTGGCATACCTTCGATTTTCTTCTCCAAAGTCCCCCTGTTCAGGAATGCCGCTCCACAGAGGGTCCTTTTGGCAGTTTACATAATAGTCTTCCGACAGATTGACAATGATGCATTCATCAAATACAGTGACAAGGCTTTTAACATAGACTTGTTCCACTTTTCGGAGGACTTGTTTCCCGCTCATATTCAGCTGGTGCGGCCGGGCGACCACTGCAACTGCCGGCGTATTTTCTCCCCAGATAATGCGGGTAGCCGTAATATCTGCAGTAGCTTTCAGCAGAGGACTGTAACAAATAATATGGCCTGGGAGGTCTTTTTCCATCGCATTGAGAGGGCAATTGGCACATAACTCGGGCCAAACCTCGCTGCAAATCTTTCCTAACGCGGCGCTGCCATAGCTTGTATCACTGCTTAGACAGTTGAAGTAGAGGAGCCGGTGGCTTTTTTCCTCGATGACATAGATACAGGTTTCCGATAACGTATCCAACAGATTCTCCAGATCAGACATAGCCGAAACCGCCCCCTTCCGCGGAGAACAGAGCCTGTGCTCATTACCCTTTTGTTTCATCATTATACACTGTAAGATTGAAAATGGGAAGGTGTTTCGCTCCCTGTCAAACGGATAATTTCTTTGTAGACGTATCGTAGTACAGAGTGTGAGCGCCGGACATATATGGGAAATACGTGAGGAACAGGACAAGGTATCATGCTGTGTCGGGAAGGAAAAATGATAGGATAGTATGAAAAATTTTTAGAAAGCTGTCACATGGAAGAATTTCCGGTATCTAATGAAACAGATGAGACTGGATAGGGCGGGGGCAGAAAAAGGAAAAACAGACCGGTAAAGCCTGCTTCCAAGCCGGCGGCCTCAAGAAAGGAAAATATATATGGTGGAATCATTGAAACAGGAACAGGAAATTGTTGCCGCGGCAGTTTCCGGAGATCAAAAAGCATTGGAAAAACTTTTGAACAGCGTACAGGACATGGTATTTAACCTCTCCCTACGGATGCTGGGTATGCTTCCAGACGCAGAGGACGCTACCCAGGAAATCCTCATTCAGGTGATGACCCATCTCTCTTCTTTCAGGATGGAGAGCAGTTTAAATACTTGGGTATTTCGCATTGCGGTAAATCATCTGAAGCGTTACCGGAAGGGCATGTTTTCCCAACATTCCCTGAGCTTTGAGGAGTATGGAGAGGATATCATCTCCGGCCGGGAGAAGGATGCGCCGGATTTGAGCGGCGGGGTTGACCGGAAGCTGCTGGAGCGGGAACTGAAGCTTTCCTGCACCAATGTGATGCTGCAGTGCCTGGATACGGAAAGCCGTTGTGTTTATGTGCTGGGTACCATGTTCCGGTTGGACAGCCGCATTGCCGCACAAATTTTGGGATTTACCCCAGAAGCATACCGTCAGAGGCTTTCGCGGGTTCGTAGGAAGGTGGCCTCCTTTTTGGCGGAGTACTGCGGTCTAAGCGGTTCGGGTTCCTGCTCCTGCAGCAGAAGAATCAATTATGCCGTACAGACACACAGGATCGCTCCTTCCCGGCTTGTGTTTCAAAATCTCAAGGAATGCGGTTATGAAGAGATTGTCAGCTGTACCGACGCTATGGAGCAGCTGGATGAGCTCTCACAGCTTTTTGCAGACCTTCCGGCCTACCGTACGCCGGAGCATACCGTCAAATGGCTCCGTGAGCTTATGGCCTCAAAAAGCTTTTCCACCGTGCGGGACGGCGGAAAAGCGGAGTCTCGATTGGATATTGTGCAGAATCAAAATTATGAAAAAGGAGTTTGACCATTGAACCAGAATCTTATTTTACAATTTCTATACGATTTAGAGCAGAACAATTGCAGGGAATGGTTTCACGACCACAAACAACAATATCAGGCAGCAAACGGCATCTTTGAAGAACTGGTGGAAACGCTGATGCTGGAACTGAAGAAAAGCGATCCCACTGTCTTGCTTACAGAACCTGGGAAATTGACGTTTAAGCTTGTACGGGACACCCGCTTTAGCAACGATAAATCCCCCTATCTTCCGGCATTCCGGGCTCATATTTCTGCCAAGGGAAAGCTCCCCATACCCGTTGGGTATTATTTGATGCTCAGACCAGGAGGACGTTCCTTCCTAGGAGGCGGTCTGTTTGCTGATATGTTTCGGGATGCTACTGCAATGGTGAGAGCGGCTATCGCAGACCGCGGAGAGGAATGGCAGGAAATTCTTTCTGCAACCTCATTTACAGAGAGATTTATTGTGAAAGGAAACGCGCTTAAAAAGGTGCCTTACGGTTTTGATCCCAATCACCCTCAGGCCGAGTACCTGAAAAATAAGAGCTGGTATTTAGAGTATCCTATAGCGGATGAGGAACTGTCTGATCCGCAATTTGTACAGAAAGCGGTTGGGGTTTACCAAGCAATGCAGCCGTTTAACAATTTTTTGAACCAGGCGCTGGAACAATTCCAGATGCCGGCGCGTAGCTGAAAATATACTGAGCAGTAGGAAAGCGTCTCTTTTTAGGGACGCTTTCTTACTGCCAGCTTGTCGAAAAAGGTCGTTTCGCCAAGCTGGAGAATTTTGCTGAGTAGCTTTGTGTCTTAAAAACAGCCATTTATGAGCAAAATTCCTCTGAATCAACGCGGAAGAGGGACCCTGATGGTCCCCTTCCACACCTTTCCCCCTTCCGACCGGGGGTGGATTTTCGGTTTATCGACAGACTGAGACTGCAGTAAGCAAGCGTGTCAGCCGGAATTTGTCCCTCGGCGGAATGATTACCTGTACCCAACCCCTGAAAGCGGAGAAATTTAGAGGCAAATGTCAAAAATCATAGTTGATATCACAGTAATTAGATAATTTTATTAAGATTTCTTGAATCTTTTCAAGATTAGGTGTAATCTAATAAGTATTGTTACAGAGAGCTCAGTGATTGAACGAGGAGGTGTTCCTGCTTTGGAAAAAGTAATTTTAGAGCTGGTAGAATTTGATCGCCAGGCACAGAAAGCGGTGAGGGCCGCCGAGGAAAGAAGTGCGTCGGAACGGGCGCGAATCGTGCAGGAGAAGGAGGCGCTTTCTGCCCGTTACCGGGAAAGGGCAAAGCAGACAATACAGAAGTTGGAGCATCGGAAAAGACAGGAAGCCGAATTAGAGCTCCAGAAGCTCGAAGCGCGCTATGGGGATTCTATGAAACGTTTGGAGGAAAGCTTCCGCCAGCAGGAGAGGTTCTGGGTGGACGAGATTGTTAAACGTTGCAGGCAGGAATAGGGGGCGCAGGGAATGCTGACAGCTCTGTCAAGCAAAGCGATTATGACAAAGGCAAAAGCCATGTATAGCCGTCATCTGACCCCTGAGCAGTACCGGGAGATGATCAACCGGAGAAGCGTTCCGGAAATTGCGGCTTATTTGAAGGAAGAGACGGCGTACCAGGAACTTCTTTCCGCAGTACAGCCCACCTCAGTTCATCGGGGCCAGCTGGAAAGCATGCTGCGAAAGGCCCGTTACAATCAATACGCCCGCCTGATCCACTACGATTCGGCTACCGCAGGCAGTTATTATCGCCAGCTGATGGGAGAGACGGAGATCGAGCAGATTTTGGAGATGGTTCGTCTTATCAATGCCGGTCATCCTGAACTTTACGTGACACGGTATCCGGCGTTTCTCGAGCACAGCGCCAGTTTCTCCTTTGCCGCGCTTGCCAAAGCCCACAGTTTTCAGGATGTGCTGCAGGTGCTGGAGCGAACCCCTTATGCGGAAGAGCTGCGAGCCTGTCAATCTTCCAATACTGGGGAAAGGATTGATTATACCGCTTGTGAGGCGGCGCTGCTGACCGGGTATTATGAGAGGTTGGAAAAGATTATTGACCGCTATTTCCGGGGCAGGGTAAGGCAGCAGCTTCATGAGCTGCTCCAGACCCGTGTGGAGCTTTACAATATCAGGTGTATTTACCGGGTCAAAAAATTTTTTCCGGACACGAATCCGGAACGCCTTCGCGGCATGCTGCTGCCTTCTTGGAAAAGAGTGCGGGGGAGCGAATTGGACGCCTTGCTTTCTGCACAGACGGCCGGACAGTTTCTCAGCTTGCTGAACCAATCCCGATATGCAAAATATTTCGGGGAGGATGATTTTCTCTTTATTGAGTATAAGGCTGACTGCATTTCCTATCATCTGGCCAGGCGATATCTGCACTTTGCCTCAGACGCTCCAACGGCCTTTACGGCGTTTATGATTTTAAGCGAGCTGGAATTGGATAATATCACCACAATTATTGAAGGTGTGCGCTACGGCGTTTCGGCTGAGGAAATCACCTCAATGCTGGTTCTGTAGCAGATGAGAAGAATGGTTCGGCAGAGTTTTTTTCAGGAAAACAGCCAAATGTTAAACGGAAGAACGGCGGCAGGGATTTTTTTGTTCAATATAGCAGAAAGGACGCTTAGAGCGGGAGTTGGAAAGCTTTCCCCAGCGTCTCGAGAAAGGAAGTTTTCATACCATGGCGATTGCAAAAATGACGCTTGTACAGCTGACCGGCAGGATGGAATCGCTGGATGATGCGTTGTTGTGTTTGAGTGATGCGGAGAGGTTTCATCCAGAACAGCCCCTTCAGCTTGCCGGTAAGGTGAAAGGTTTTTCTCCTATTTCTCAGGAGAACCCATACAAGCCGCTGCTGGAGCAAATGAAAGAGCTTTCCAGGCTGACCGGATTCGATTTGAAGCCGGTGGAAAAACCCGCCGTATCGCTGCCTGCCTCGCCGGAGGAGGTGGAAAAGTCTATTGCGAAGCTGCGGGAAAAGTTTGAGGAGCTCGCTAAGTTCCAGAAGAAGCTTACCGGGTTTGCAGAGGAAAACCGTCAGGCGCTCGAGATGTTGGAATGGCTGAAAACGTTGGATGTCAGCATTGACGATATCTTTTCCTGCAAATATGTAAAAGTCCGGTTTGGCAGGCTGCCCGTAGACAGCTTTCGAAAACTGGATTATTATGCCGACCGGCTGTTTTTGTTTGTGTCTCTGAGCGAGGACAGGGATTATTGCTACGGCTTTTACTTCACAATGGAAGAAAACATTGCGGAGATTGACGATGTCTTTGCCTCTCTTTACTTTGAACGGATCTGGGTTCCGCAGACGATTCATGGAACGCCGGAGGAGGCGCGCAGAAGCCTGCAGCAAAGCTTGGAGCAGACTGACCGTGATCTGAAGGCAATCAATGAAAGCCTTACCCAGCTGATGCAGGAAAATGCGGATTTTATTCTGGCCGCCTATACACGCCTCACTGATCTGAACCGTTCTTTCGAATTTCGAAAGTATGTGGGAGCCTATCAGGATATGTTCCATATCACTGGATTTATTCCCAGTTCAGACGAAAAGTCCTTCGGGCAGCGGTTTGCCGGAGTGAAGGATGTGACGGTTGATTTTAAGCCCCATGACAGCGACAAACGTTTCCAAACTCCAACTTTATTGAAAAACAATCGTTTCTCCAGGCCCTTTGAAATGTTTGTGGAGATGTACGGCGTCCCTTCTTATGAAGAAATTGACCCCACCTCTTTCTTAGCAGTGAGTTACACCCTTCTGTTCGGTATCATGTTCGGTGACCTGGGCCAGGGAATTGTAATCGCTCTGCTGGGACTGTTCCTTGCCAGAAGGAAGAATAGGGCGTTCGGACAGATACTTATCCGTATCGGCGCCTCCTCCGCTGCGTTCGGCTTGCTCTATGGGTCGGTGTTTGGCCTGGAAAACTTGCTCGACCCGCTTTATCATGCACTGGGTTTTGCGGAAAAGCCGATTGAGATCATGAATCCTATCACAATGAACAACCTGCTGTTCTTTGCCATAGGCATGGGCGTTGTGCTGATTGTGTTGTCAATCTGTATGAACATTGCCCTGGGGATTAAGACCCATGACGTCGAGCGTGCGGTTTTTTCTCAAAACGGGCTGGCCGGTCTTGTGTTCTACTCGGCGGTTCTTACCGGCGTGGTCGGAATAGTTCTGGGCAAGAACTGGTTTGGAAATCCAGTGCTCCTGTCCTGCTGTGTCCTGCCGGTGCTGGTGATTTTCTTGAAGGAGCCTTTAGGGCGGCTGATTCGCGGAGATTCTTTTCTTCCGCGGGGGGAGAGTTTGGGCGGCTTCCTGGTAGAGGGGGTTTTCGAGCTTTTAGAGGTGCTTTTGAGTTTTGTGACAAACACGATGTCCTTCCTGCGGGTTGGCGGGTTTGTCATCAGCCATGCGGGCATGATGGCGGTGGTGCTGACCTTGACCGATATGATGCAGGGCTCCGGCAGTGTATTGATGCTCATCGGCGGAAATATTTTTGTCATGGCGCTTGAAGGGTTTATTGTGGGAATTCAGGTACTGCGCCTGGAATTCTATGAGATGTTCAGCCATTACTTCGAAGGGCAGGGGATTCCATTTTCTTCACTTTCTGCACAGCGGCCGTAGCTTACGGCTTTTCATGAATTAAATTCTGGAGGGAAAGAAACAATGAATATTTGGATTGCTATTTTGGTTTGCTTTTTAACGCTTCTTCTGATGTGTGCCCCGCTGCTTTCTGTGGCCCGCGGCCGTCTGACCGGGAAAGCCGCCCGGCGCAGGATTTGGATGAATCTCTGTGTGTTTGGAGCGGTTTGCCTGTGCGGAATCGCGCTTCCGATGACCGGTTTTGCTGCAGAATCCGGCGCCGTGGCCGATGCGGCGGTTTCGATTGCCGGCACCTCGGCTCAAGGGATGGGGTTCCTAGCCGCAGCTCTTTCTACAGGACTGTCCGCGTTGGGAGCAGGTATTGCCGTGGCTGCTGCGGCGCCTGCCGCGATTGGAGCCGTCAGTGAAAACAGCAAGGCTTTTGGCAAGGCGATTATTTTTGTGGTTTTGGGCGAAGGTATCGCTATATACGGCCTTCTGATCTCTATTTTGATTATCAACCGTCTGTAAGGAATATCCGTGCGAGAGAACGGAGAAACGGAAGAAAGGCGATCGTGGGTTCATGCGCCGCTTTCCATGAGAGTTGTGTTAACCCGCGTACATGGACGATGGTATGAAGTTTTTTTTAATCAGCGACAATATTGATACGCAGATGGGAATGCGTCTGGCGGGGATCGAGGGCGTTGTGGCGCATGAGGCCGAAGAAGTTGAGGCTGCCGTGCAGCTGGCGGTACAGGACCCCGATGTGGGGATTCTCCTGGTGACCGGTAAACTGATGAATCTCTGTCCGGCGCTTTTCAATGAACGGAAAAGAAATTATAAACGGCCTTTGATCGTTGAAATTCCGGACCGCCATGGTGGGGATGTGGGCTCCTCTTTAGAGCGTTACATCGGGGAAGCATTAGGGATCAGGCTGTAGGGGGGATTGGAGTGCAGGAAGATCAGCGGGATGTCAGAGAAAAATGCGAGCGATTCCGCCAAAGTATTATGCAGAGGGCCAACGCTCAGATTGCCGAAATCGATCGGAAACTGAAGGAATACCGCGTTTCTGAACTCGGAAAATATGAAGACGACGCCCGCGGGGATTCGGCCCATCTTCTGGAAGAAGAGAGCCGCCGGATAGAGACTGCGGCGGCGCACGCTGTTTCAGAGCGCCGTGCGGAACTTCGCCGCCAGCTTTATGAACGCCGAATCCAGCTGACCGACGAGGTCTTTCAAAAAGCAGAGGAGAGCCTGAGCGAATTCGTTTCGGGACAGGAATATTCGGAATTTTTGCGTCAAAAAGCGGAAAAGCCGGAAAGCTGCGGAAGGATGGGGAACCCGTTTTGCTGCAGGTCAGGCCTGCCGATCTGCACCAAAGTGGGGAACTGCTGCTCGCCTGCGGAATGCCGGCCAGAGTCGAAGAAGACGAGACCATCAGGTTGGGCGGCCTGCGGTTTGTGCTGGAATTGACCGGCTGGAAAGCCGATGAAACTCTGGATGCAGCTTTGGAGGCACAGCGGCAGTGGTTCTATGAAAATGCAGGACTCTTTCTTTCGCAGGAACAGCGAGGTGAACAGATTTGATAGGCAATGTGGTGTTTTCTGTCAACGGGCCCGTGGTGACGGTGCAGAATGCATCTGATTTTAAGATGCTGGAAATGGTCTATGTGGGGGAGCGGCGCCTGATCGGTGAGGTGATCGGCATCACCCGGGAAAAGACCACAATTCAGGTGTATGAATCTACGACGGGGCTTGCTCCCGGCGCGCCGGTACTGGGTACTGGAGCGCCTCTTTCCGCCACGCTGGGTCCCGGGATCCTGTCCAATATTTACGATGGAATTGAGCGTCCTTTGCCGGAGCTGATGCAGATGTCCGGCGCAATGATCGACGTGGGGGCCAACCTTCCTTCCCTGGATGAAGAGAAGCAGTGGCAGGTCACGCTTTGCGTCAGGGAAGGGGAGACGCTTGAGGAAGGGCAGATCTATGCGGTATGCCCGGAAACGCCTCTGATCGAACACCGCTGTATGGTCCCGCCCGGCCTGAGGGGAAAGGTGGTGTCCGCGGCAGGGAATGGCCTTTACCGGGTCAAAGATACCGTGGTGCTTCTGGAAGATGAAGCGGGAAAGCGGCACGAGCTGACGCTTTGTCAAAAATGGCCCATCCGAACGCCGCGTCCAATTGGGAAACGTCTGCCCATCACCATGCCTCTCATTACCGGGCAGAGGGTGATAGATACGCTGTTTCCTATTGCCAAGGGCGGCACTGCGGCAATTCCGGGAGGCTTCGGCACTGGGAAGACGATGACTCAGCACCAGCTTGCAAAGTGGTGCGACGCAGATATTATCGTCTATGTGGGCTGCGGAGAACGGGGCAATGAGATGACGCAGGTGTTGGAGGAATTCAGCGAGCTGGTAGATCCTAAGTCCGGACAGCCTCTGACAGCCCGCACGGTACTCATCGCCAATACCTCCAACATGCCGGTTGCGGCGCGAGAAGCATCCATTTATACGGGAATCACACTGGCGGAATATTACCGGGATATGGGCTACCATGTGGCGATTATGGCAGACTCCACCTCGCGGTGGGCCGAGGCGCTCCGTGAAATTTCCGGCCGGTTGGAAGAGATGCCGGCAGAGGAAGGCTTCCCAGCCTATCTGCCCAGCCGGATTTCACAATTTTACGAACGGGCCGGGATGATCCGGACGCTGGGTGGAAAGGATGCATCCATTTCCATTATCGGGGCTGTTTCTCCGCAGGGGGCTGATTTTTCCGAGCCGGTTACCCAAAATACAAAGCGGTTCGTACGCTGTTTCTGGGCGTTGGATAAATCGCTGGCCTATACCCGGCATTATCCTGCCATCAATTGGAACGACAGCTACAGCGAATATGCCGACGACCTTGCGGACTGGTACGCCGGACATGCAGGACGTTCCTTTCTGGCACGAAGGCAGGAGCTGATGGGGCTTCTCCACGAGGAGAACAAGCTGATGGAGATTGTCAAACTGATCGGTTCGGATGTTTTGCCCGACGATCAGAAGTTGATTATTGAGACGGCAAAGCTGGTGCGCACCGGTTTCTTACAGCAAAATGCCTATCACCCGGCGGATACCTTTGTGCCGCTGCCAAAACAGCTGCGCATGATGGAAGTGATTTTGCATCTGTATCACGGCGCCCGTGACGCCATCACGGGACGTGGGGTGCAGAAGCACGCCGTGGCGCTTTCCGAAATTCTGGAAACCGGTATTTTCAGCCGCCTTACGAAGATGAAATATGAGATTCCCAATGACCGGCTCGAGCTGTTTGATGAATATGATGCCGAGGTCGATCAGGTTTTGCAAGCGCTTTGACAACGAGGAGGAACTGCTGTGAGTATTGAATTGACAGGCCTTTCTGAAATCAATGGGCCCCTTGTCGTACTGGAAGGTGCATCGGGAGGCAGTTATGATGAGATGGTGCGCCTGCGTCTCCCGGACGGCAGTTTCCGTACCGGCAGAATCGTGCAGATAGAAAAAGACCGTTGTGTGATTCAGGTCTTTGAGGGAACCAATGGCCTGGGTCTGACCGATACCAGTGTGACAATGACGGGTCGTCCCATGGAATTGGCGCTTTCGCCCGAATTGCCCGGCCGCATTTTTGATGGCGCCGGACGTCCCATTGACGGTCTGGGGCCGCTCTTTTCGGAAAAGAAGGCGGATATCAACGGAAAACCGCTGAATCCGGTGGGCCGGGTCTATCCGCTCAACTATATTCATACCGGAATATCCTCTATCGATTGTCTGATGACGCTGATCAGAGGGCAGAAGCTTCCCATCTTTTCAGGTCCGGGCATGCAGCATAACAAGCTGGCGGTACAGATTGTGCGCCAAGCCAGGCTGGCCAAGGACGACGGCTCCAAATTCGGTATTGTCTTTGCGGCTATCGGTGTGAAAAACGATGTGGCCGATTATTTCCGGCGTTCTTTTGAAGAGGCGGGCGTTATGGATAGAACCGTCATGTTCCTGAACCTCTCAAACGACCCTATCATCGAACGGATTCTGACGCCCCGCTGCGCCTTGACGGCTGCAGAATACCTTGCGTTTGAGCAGGGAATGCACATTCTTGTCATTATGACTGATGTGACGGCGTACTGTGAGGCCCTGCGGGAATTTTCCTCCTCGAAAGGGGAGATTCCTGGCAGGAAGGGCTATCCCGGGTATCTCTATTCTGATTTGGCCTCCCTCTACGAACGGGCCGGGATTATTCAGGGGGTAGATGGCTCGGTCACGCAAATACCGATTCTCACCATGCCCAACGACGACATTACCCACCCGGTACCGGATTTGACCGGATATATTACGGAGGGGCAGATTGTTTTGGACCGTTCTCTGGATGCCACCGGTATCTATCCGCCGGTATCCGTGCTTCCCTCCCTCTCCCGTTTGATGAAGGATGGGATTGGAGAAGGTTATACCCGTGCCGACCATTCCGCCGTGTCAAATCAGCTGTTTGCCGCTTATGCTCATGTACAGGATACCCGTGCCCTGGCCTCCGTCATTGGGGCGGAGGATCTTTCCACAGTGGATCAGCTCTATCTGAAGTTTGGGGAGGCTTTCGAACAAAAATTTATCGCACAGCGCTTCGAAGAGGACCGCGCTATGGAAGAGACGCTGGATCTGGGATGGCGGCTTTTGTCCCTGTTGCCCAAAAGCGAGTTGGACCGGGTGGACAATGATATGTTGGAAGCTCACTACTGTCCGGAAGAGGCAAAGGCATTATTGGAACAGGGGAGTGACGTAATGTGAGCGAACAGATTTTTGCGACCAAAGGGAACCTGATGGCGGCGAAGAAGTCATTGGCGCTTTCCTCTATGGGATTCGACCTTTTGGACCGCAAACGCAATGTTCTCATTCGGGAAATGATGGGCCTGTTGGATAAATCCAAACTGCTGCGCAGCGAAATCGGTTCTGCCTACCAGCAGGCCTATCAGAAGTTGGAGCTGGCAAACCGGACGCTGGGTACGGTAGGGGATCTGGTCCAGGCGGTGCCGGTGGATAACGGCATCAGCAGAATTCATTTTCGCAGTGTCATGGGCGTGGATATACCAATTGTGGAATATGAGGAGCCGCCCAGGCGTCTTTCGTATGGGGTTTCTCAAAGCAATTCTCAGTTGGACGACGCCTACCGGTGCTTTTGTGAGGCCAAGAGGATGACGGCGATGCTGGCCGAGGTGGAAAACAGCGCTTTTCGGCTGGCACAGGCTATCGTCAAGACTCAGCGTAGAGCAAACGCTTTGAAAAATGTGAGCATTCCCATGCTTGAAACTACAGTCAAGGTGATTACGGAAGCCTTGGAGGAAAAGGAACGAGAGGAATTCTCCCGTCTTAAGGTAATCAAGTCAAGGAAGGAACGAGAGGCTGAAAGGAAGCCTGAGGGCAATTTGGAGAAAAATCCTCGGCAGGCAGGATAAAAATCATGTTGGGAAAAGGCCGGGGTATCCCGGCTTTCTTTTTTGATGCTTTGAAGTTTTAGGTTGTTTTTCTGTTTTTGCCATTTTCGGTTAAATATGCTATACTTTACCGTATCCGTTTTGGAAAGGATAAAAGGAGGGGCAAAATGAACGAGCTCTATCTTCTGTGTTTTGGACTGGCGCTTATTTTTTTTCTGTATTTTTTGGCGTTTGTTTTTTTGGGAAATCATGCTTGCAATATGGTGCCTGGGTATAATTTCAAGCTGCCTGCGGAGAGGGCGCATTATAATGAAAAAAAGCTGCGCAGAGATTCGGCAGGTTTCTGCCTAGTGCTTGCCCTTATATTTTTGTTGGGTGGTTTAGGTTGCCGTTTTTGGTCTGAGCTGTGCTTTTGGCCCGCCATTGTATTGGCTGCTGCTTGGATTTTGAAATACATCTGTTATGACCGTAAGAAAAGCCGTTTTGACCGCAGATATCGGATAGATGACTGAAAACTGGCTTGAAAGTCAGAAGGGGAAAAGGTAATGAGAGGAAAGATTTGGAGAACAGCTGTAGCTGTTGTTTTGAGCGGCGTTTTTATTCTGAATGCTGTTTGCCCCGCAGCCGCTGCGGAGGCTGTGGCCGGTTTTCCGGACGTTCCTGTGGATGCTTGGTATGCAGAGCCGGTGCGCTACCTGGCGCGGGTGGGAATTATTGGCGGCAAGGAGGATGGAAAATTCCATCCGGAAGCCCAGATTACCCGTGCTGAATTTTTAAAACTGCTGGCGATGGCATCCGGGAAGGATCTGACTTCCCAAAGGCTTGGAGGCAGCTTTTCTGATGTGCCGGAAAATGCTTGGTATACGAAATACGTATACTGGGGCGTCAGAGAGAAGATTATTAACGGAGTAGGGGACGGCTGCTTTGCCCCGGACAGTCCCATCACCCGTCAACAGATAGCCGTCATCCTCTGGCGGTATAATAAAAATGCCTTGGGAAAAATTATGCCCCGCTACCAGAAAACATATTTTAAAGACGCCTCTGCCGTAAGCAGCTGGGCTAAGAAAGAGGTAGAAGCCGTAGAGGGTGCAGGTATCATCCGTGGATACAGCGACAGAACTTTCCGCCCTCAGAATAATGCCAGCCGGGCGGAAGCGGCTCAAATCCTCTACAAATATCTAAGCGCCTACCGGGAGTATAAGCGCGGATGTTCTCTGGATGATTTGCGGTATGTGATGCATGGCGGCGGTGAGGTAGGCGGCAGGTATCAGGTTTCCAATTCTCTGGAAGCTCTGCAGGAGGCGTCCCGCAGCCAAAACCGAATTGTGGAACTGGATTTTTCCTGGACTACGGATAATCAACTGGTCTGCCTGCACAATTGGGGCGGCGCCTATCCGCCGAAATCCACTTTGAATGGGTTTTTGCAGGCGAAGATTTATGGCGCCTTAACTCCGATGGGCATGGAAAGCCTGAGCAGCTGGCTGCGTGCCCATCCGGAAGTACAGATAGTGGCGGACTTCAAAGAGCGAAGCGTGGAGGGGCTGCGGCTGATCAGCACTTATTATCCGGATTTGCTGGGTCAATTTATTCCCTATCTCTATCACACTTCGGACTATGAGGCAATCCACAATTTGGGATATGAAAATATGATTCTCATCTTTTATCAAATGACAGCTGCGGAACGGGGTAAGGTGAAGGAAAACGTAGCGTTTGCCAGAGATAAGGCTTTGACGGCTATCGCGGTTTCTCCGGATCAAAAAATCGAAGAATATGAGGCAGAGGCTAAGAAGGCTGGGATTCCGTTGCTTTCCTTTGTCATTGACAGCCCAACCACCATGCGATCTCTTGCACAGCAGGGAACGGACGGCTTTATAACAAATAAGCAGACGATAAAAATACAGTGGTAAAGGAACAGTAATGAGGAGGAGAGGCTTTGAGAAAGAACTTTGGCAGGAGGATAGCCGCTTGTTTTTTTGCGGGCCTCTTATTGCTTGGCTCAGTATTGCCTGCTTTGGCTTTCGAAAATGAGCGGCAATTTCCCGATGTTCAGGGATCGGAGTGGTATGCGCTTCCAGTTAATTACCTGGCAAGGCGGCAAGTGCTGGGGGGCAAGGAGGATGGAAAGTTCCATCCGGAGGATCCGGTGACTAGGGCTGAGTTTTTAAAGCTTTTGGCGTTGGTTTCTGGGAAAAAAATCAACTCTCAGAGACTGCAGGGCAAGTTTTCAGATGTGGATAACAATGCATGGTATGCCGAATACGTCTATTGGAGCGTCAAAGAAAAGATAGCAAACGGAGTAGGGGATAACCGTTTTGCGCCGAATTCCCCCATATCCCGTCAGGAGATAGCGGTACTGCTGTGGCGCTACAATAAAAATGCCATGGGAAGAGTTTTGCCTAAGAACCGGACGATGAATTTCCGCGACGCTTCCTCCTGTGCAGGATGGGCGGCAAAGGAAGTGGCGAAGGTATCCGGCGCAGGACTGCTTTCCGGTTATGAGGATCGCACTTTTCGGCCTTGGGGGAAAGCCACCCGTGCCGAGGCGGCTCAGATTATTTATAATTATTTAGGGTCCTATCAAAAGTTTGAACAGGGCTGTAATATCGACGATTTGCGGTATATCATGCACGGAGGCGGACAGACTGGACAGTTTTTGGTGTCCAATTCCCTGCAGGCTATGGAGGAGTCTTATGGCTGGGGAAACCGTATGATCGAGGTGGATTTTTCCTGGACCGCAGACCAGCAGCTGGCTTGTGTCCACGGTTGGGGTGGGGAGTACCCTCCCTATTCCACGCTCAGCCAATTTATGCAGACTAAGATTTTTGGATCTCTCACACCGATGAATTTGGATACGCTGGCCGCTTGGATGCGCTCCCATCCTGAAGTTCGGGTGATTCCTGACTTTAAGGAACGCAATACGGAAGGCCTGCGCATGATCAGTGTTCGGTATCCTGACCTGATAGAACGCTTTCTCCCTTATATTTACAGCATTAGGGAATACGACAGCGTCAAAAACTTGGGATTTCGGAACATCTTTCTTATCCTGTATCGAATGCCGGCTGCTGAAAAGCGTGACCCGAGTCAGGTTATGGCCTTTGCAAAGGAAAAGGATTTGGCGGGAGTGGCTATCGCGCCATTTCAGGAAAGGGAATATTTTGCCGCCGCACAGAAAGCAGGGATTCCATTGCTCTGCTATGTGGTGGATAAGCTGGATTGGATGGTGGATATGGCCCGCCAGGGTGCCGACGGATACTTTACAGACAGGCAGAATGTCAGAATTCAATGGTGATTCATACATCGTGATTTTTCATTAAAAAAAGCAGGATACGCCGTGTTTTTACGGTGTATCCTGCTTTTATACGGAATAGGTTTGTTGGTTTCGAAAAAGAGACTTCTGATTAGTGCCGTTTCATCGTCAGCTAAGGATGCTTATAGCGCAGCTTTATAGTTTATGTGAATATATAAGGTAGAGACAGAAACAGTTGGCTGCCGGCTGTTTATTCCAGATAATCCAGAAGCCGCCGGTAGGCTTTCAGCAACTCTTCCCAGCTGACGCGCCTGTTCGCAGGGCTGGGGGAGGGAAGGCAGATGCTCTGCCGGTCTGAAAACCGTTCAAACCAACGCTGAGCAGTTTTTCCCGTGGTGAAAACCATTCGGATATCTGCTTTGGAAAAAATGAGAGAAAAATTATTTGGCTCTGGCTGCCGGATGCTGCTGTCAGCCGACCCGGAAATTTCACAGGAGGCCAGTACGTCCCACAGGGCAATGTGATTTTCAAGCAGCAATGCTCTTTTTCCCTCCCTGTCCGGCGGAACGGGAAGATTAAGTACAGCTCCCAGAACAGGCCAGAATCTGTTCTGGGGATGCATGTAATAAAAGCCTTCCTGCCTGGATTTGGGAGAGGGCATGGTCCCCAACAGCAAAATTCGGGAATTTCCGTCAAAAACAGGCGCCAGAGTATGGTGGATAACGTCTCTTTTCATAACTGAACTCCAGAGCTCGTTCCGGTATTCCTGGAGGTAAAATGAACCAGGAAGATACGGCTGTTGGGCAGAAAACCGCTGCTTATCAGGGTGCAGATGCTTCTGTGGTTGTAATACCAGCAGCCGGCCGAGGGCTTTTTCCCTTCGGCCAGGACTTTCCGGGAAAGCTGGATCAGAATGCTTCTGCCAACACCTTTTTCGCGGTGGCTGGGAAGCACATAATTCCCCACGTCCAGATACTCCTGATCAAGTCTGCGGGGGTAGAGGCTGCCATAGCCCAATACTTCTCCATGCTCCACCACCTTGTAAAAGCGTGCGTCCTCCGGAAGCGGTTCGCCGCTCCACATGTTTTCTGTTTGAGCATGCATCTCGTCCAAGTCGCTTACAGGGGAAAAGCTTTCCGGTCCGTACTCAGCCTCCCTGCGGGGAGGCCCGTAAGTCATGTTATAGGCCTGCAGGTCCAGGGAACCGCCCTGAACACGCATGGTTTCCAGGGAAAGGCAGAGAAAGAACTCGTCGTTGCTGGGAACCATGGCCGAAGAAACCCGGCATGCGTCCAATACCGCCTGAAAGCTTGCCTGAGCTGTAAAACGGTAGGAGGGCAGAAGATAGAAGGCCCGCAGCATTCCGCTTCCCTCCGGCTGAGGTTCAACGGCACAAAAACCAATCTGTTCTCCCTGCCAAAAGAGCATGTGGGGTTCCGCCTGAGAAACCCCATCATCCCAAAAACCGTCATTCCTGTGTCCCAGTTCCTCAAGAAAAGGGTTTGTCAATGCGGTGAGAGCACCCCATTCGGTGTGTTTCATCGAAAAATCATTCAGGTAAATCATCTCCTCCTCAAAACTCTTCCAGTCTGATTTCCAAACCGGGCTCATGGCGTTTTTCCATTTGATGGCGTGCCTTCCTGTTTTCCACACTGTCAAAGACAATGGAAAAATCGTAATCTTCAGGGTAGAGCTGGTCGGCCGGCGTCTTCAGCTGCAGCCGTTTGTGGCTGACCATGCGCTTTTCCCGGCGTATCTGTACCCCGATTTCCCCTTTTTCGTTGGCGGTGCGGCACACGATCCCCAGTTCCTTTTTCGGATAGACGATGACGGAATCCCCCACGTGGAACTTGAGAGCATGGCTGCTCTGCTTCGAAGCATTTCGTTTGGGAAGGACGCTTTGGGCGGATTGGGAGAATTCCCCTTCCGCCGCGCCTTCCAAAAAACCGATGTCCGGCGGGGCAGTCGTATTTGCCGGACGGTTCCGGTACGCCTCCTCAAAAGCCCGTTGGAGCATATGACGGGGCAGGCCTAGCCTACGGGCAATATACAAGGCACAGCTTTCGCCAGCTTCGCCGATTTCCAACTGATAGAGGGGCTTAAGGCTTTCCCGGTCAAAGGTCATGCGGGCATTCAGCAGGTTCGGTGTACGTTCGGCATATTCCTTCACCTCAGGATAATGGGTGGTAGCTACAAAAAGGCAGCGTTTTTTCCGAAGCTCCTCAAGAATCGCTACTGCCAGCCCCATGCCCTCAGCGGGATCGGTGCCGGAGCCCAGTTCATCCAGCAGAACCAGGCTCTGCGCGTTGGCTTCCTGCAGGATGGCGATAATATTTGTGATATGGGCGGAAAAGGTGGAAAGGTTTTCAGAAATGCTCTGCCCGTCTCCAATATCGCAGAGTACGGCGGAACACAGCGGAATATCCGCCTCGTAACAGGGAAGGTGGAGGCCGCTCTGGGCCATCAGTGTGAAAAGCCCCACTGTCTTCAAGGACACGGTCTTCCCGCCGGTATTGGGACCGGTGATGACCAACCCCTGGACGCCGTCTCCCAAGAAAAAATCAAGGGGAACGCAGGAGGAACGGTTCAGCAGCGGGTGTCGCCCCTGCTTGATGGAAAAACGTTGTTCCAGGTTGATCCTGGGACAGACTGCGTCCATCTCTGCGCTGAGTTTCCCCTTGGCAAAGATGAAATCAAGGGCTTCCATGGCCTCTATATTCTGCAGGATAGGAGCGCGGCAATCATCTACCAGAGAAGTGAGGGCATAGAGTATCCGATCTTCTTCGGCGCTCTCCGCTGCCTTTAGCGCGGAAATTTCTCCCCGCAGCTTGGAGGCGGAGGTGGGCTCGATAAAATAGGTGGCTCCGCTGGAAGAACTTCCGACCACAAGGCCGGGCACCTGGAATTTGTACTCCTTTTTGACCGGCAAAGTAAAATGCCCGTCCCGGTTGCTGATAAAACTGTCGGAAAAATACTCTTTCCGTTTGCGCAGCAGCTCTTCAAGCTGTGTTTTTATCCGCAGATTCAGGTTTTCCAGCTTTCTGCGCAAATCCCGCAGTTCTTTGGAAGCTCCGCTGTCCACCATGCCGTTTCGAATGGCGCAGTTGATCTCATCCCAAAGGAAATCCAGCGTATCAAAGGAAGCGCCCCAGGAGGCCAGGGGCACATCGGCAGCCTCCGCCTTTTTCAAGTAAGTTTTCATCCTCCTGCAGGAAGAGATAAACTGCTGAATCCGTTCCAATTGTTCCGGCAGGAGCATCCCTCCCTTTTCTGCAATAGTGAGCATGGGCCGCAATTCCTTCATGGCGGTGAGGGGTGGGTTTCCCACAGTATCGATGACCTTGCGGGCATCTGAGGTATCTCTTAGCGCGGCAAGCACTTTGGATTCCTCCAAAGTGGGGGAAAGGCTGCCTAAACGCTGCTGTCCGTATTCTGTAACGGCGTAATTTGCCAGGATAGTTCGTATTTGATCGAATTCCAAAACGGAATCAGTTCTGCTACTCATAATTATTTCTGCCTTTCTATCATGTTTGGAAGCCGGAGAGAGAATGAACCCAAACGGGAAAAAATTTGTCTCCTTCCGGTATGGCGCCTTTTCTCAGACCTGCCTGTTATGCAGACCTGCCGCCGTAAGAGAGAATTATCGGGATCCTCTGTAAAAAAGGGCAGAAAAAAAGCGCGGGAAACTCCGCGCCATTTGCTCTGTCAAATGGCGGCGTTCTTTGTGTTCGGTTCTGGAAAACAGGCAATAACAAATAAACCTGGCCACAGACAGCCAAGCCCTTATGCCTTTTTACGCAGATACCGACAACAAAAAACACCCGCCCTTTCAACTTTTAATTTACAGATACAATATCATGTTTTTTCTTCCTTGTCAAGGAAAGTTTCCTTGTGTTTTATGGAGTTCTCTGGTAGAATAAAAAAACAGTTACCCTCCTAACAAGTTTTGTGAAGGTATACTGGAATCTGGAAACCGGCATCAGGAAAGGAATGCATAATCGATGGAAAAGATACCGTCTTTGATCAAAGAAAATATCGGAAAGGTTATGGTGGGGCAGGAAAACACGGTGAATCTGCTGTTGGCCGCTTTGCTGGCGGGGGGACATGTGCTGATTGAGGATGTGCCCGGAATGGGAAAAACTGTGCTTGCCCGTTCCCTGGCCAAATCGGTGAATGCCGGGTTCGGCAGGATTCAGTTTACGCCGGACCTGCTTCCCTCCGATGTGACTGGCCTTAATTTTTTTGACCAGAAAAAGGGAGAATTTGTATTCAGTCCCGGACCGGTCTTCTGCAATATTTTGCTGGCGGATGAAATCAACCGCGCTACACCCCGCACCCAGTCCAGCCTGCTGGAATGTATGGCAGAGCAGCAGGTGACAGTGGACGGTGTGACGCGGACCCTGGAAAGCCCCTTCTTTGTGATCGCCACACAGAATCCCGTGGAAACACTGGGCACCTATCCGCTGCCGGAGGCACAGCTGGACCGGTTTTTGATGCGTATTTCCATGGAGCCTCCTACAAAGCGTCAGGAAATTGCGATTTTGGAACGCTTCCGGGACGCGGAACCTTTGCAGTCTCTGGAGGCGGTCTGTACCAAGGAGGAGATTGCCTCCCTGCAGGAATCAGTGCGAAAAATCTATGTGCATCCGGCGCTGATGGAGTACCTGGCCGGCCTTTCCCAAGCCTCCCGGGAATTTCGGAATGTAGAGCTGGGCGTCAGCCCTCGTGGTACTTTGGCACTGCTGCGTGCCTCGCAGGCCTATGCGCTGGTGCAGGGAAGGGAATTTGTGACCCCGGAGGACGTGAAAGGGGTAGCGGTCCCAGTGCTTGCCCACCGGCTTTCTGTGAGCGGCGCCATGAACTCTACCGCCGTACAAAAGCAGGTAGTGGAAGAACTGCTGCACAGTGTGGAAGTGCCCACAGAGGAGTGGACAAAGTGATATGACGGTCTTTGTAGTTCTGCTGATTCTGTTTTTGCTTTATCTGGTTCAGGCTTTTCTCTATGACAGGCTCTGGAACCGGGGCTTGTCCGCCGGCGTCGCTTTTCGGGAGGAATACCGGACGGAAGAGGAAACTTCCACCCTGACAGAGGTTATTGTAAACGATAAATTGCTGCCTATGCCAGTTGTGGAAATTGATTTTCACATGGACAAGAGGCTTCAATTTTCAGACGGTCAGAATTCCTCGGTCAGCGACCGCTCTTACCGCAGGGATGTGTTTGCCTTGTCCGTGCGGCAGAAAATCACTCGTACTCTGGAGTTTAAATGTGTGCGCCGGGGGTATTTCCGTATTGACGAGGCAGGCATCAACGCCTCAAATCTTTTTCTGACGAAGCGTTATCTGACACGCAACGCGCAGAATACGGAATTTTATGTGCTGCCGAAGCCAGTGCCTACAGGGCAGATCATGATTCCTTTTTCCCGCATCATGGGGTCCGTATTGAGCAGGAAAAAAGTGTATGACGATCCCTTTGAATTTGCCGGGTTGAGGGAATATTCCAGGGGAGACCCTATGAAATATATCAACTGGAAGGCCACGGCCCGGGAGGGAAAGCTGCTGACCAATATTCACGAGTCCACTCTGTCCCAAAAGGTGGTGGTGCTGCTTGACATGGAGGGGTTGGGGGTACAGCAGGCGGATGTGCTCAACGAGGCCGCAGTGCGCATTGCCTGTTCCCTCTGTGAAAAGCTGCTCTCCGCTGGTGTGGAAATCGGCGTGCGCAGCAACGGCCCGGATGTGCTTACCGGAAAGCCCCTTCGGCTGGAAACTGTTTCAGGAGCGGGCAGCAGCCTGTTTCTGAGAAAGAAATTCGCCTGTGTGCAGGCCCAGAATGATCTGACGCCGATTGCCAGCTTTTTTCCGGTTCGGGAGGGAAGCGGCAGGGAGGATGATCTCTATGTGCTGGTCTCAAGAAATCAGTCTGAGGCTCTGGCTGAGACTTTCTCCAGTTTTGTGGGCAAGGGGCAGGCTGTGCAGATCATCCCCTATCGGGAAGAGCGCAAGCCTCGTGAGATCCCTCAAAATGTGGATACCATATGGATGGATGTGTGAGGAGGCGGCTCTGTGAAGAAGGTATATGAATGGCTGGACGCCGGAAACGGCAGGGTTTTGCTGATGCGGTTTCTCTCTCGTTTTCACTGTGCTTTGATCACCGCAATCGCCTACGCCATGGTTATGAATATCATACAGGGTGAGGGCGTGGAACTTGCTGTCTACTGTCGGGGACTGCTGTTTTTTGTTCCGATACTTTTGAGCTTTTATGCGGCCAAAAAACTGCCTGCTCTCTGGCAGTTTCTTTTGGCGTCTCTTATGATTTCCGGGATTTCCTGGCTGCTTACCGGCACGGTGGCGGGCTTTATCGCAGGGGCTGTGCTCTGTTTCTTCCGTGGGCGGTCCAGGCTCTCCGAAGAGAAGGAGGAATCTGCGTTTGACGTGCCCCACCTGGCGGTTCTCCTGGTATTTTTGGTTCCCTTTCTTTATAGTGCCGGTACGGGACAGACAGCGCTGCAGAAGCTTTCCGTATTCAGCGCAGCGCTGTATCTTTTGCTGTTCCTGGCCTACAGCGGGATTGGCCGTGTGGAGGAATATCTGGAGCTTAACAGGGGAATGCACGGCCTTCCGGTTCGCCGGATTGTACGCACGGCAGGAATAGCGGTGGCCGCTCTGGTGCTTTTGGCGGGCGCGCTGCTGCTGCCTGCTTCCGTACTGAGTACCGGTTCCTTTCGAGTGGATTTTTCCCGGCTGAACCATATGGGGGCGGCAGCACAGCCTGAAACGGTAATGGAGGAACAGCCCTCCGGCTTTGAAATACCGGAGGAGCTGTTGGGAGAGGAGAGGGAACCTTGGTTCCAGATTCCTCCCTTTGTCTCCTATCTCTTTTATGCGCTGGCAGTGGGAGGTATCGCAGCACTGATCCTTTATGGCATCTACCAGATTTTCAAGAATTTCAGGTCGTCTTATACGGATAACCGAGATGTGGTACAGTTCCTGGGCAATCAGGAGGAGGAGGAAAGGCTGGAAGGGGAACGCCGGCACAGAAAAATCTCCGCCTTGGATTTTTCTCCCAATGCGGCAATACGAAGGAGATACCGGAAGACCATACTTAGGGGTTCCAAGGAAAAGCCCGAAGACTGGGCTGCCCCTGCAGAGCTGGAAGCTGGAGCGGGCATAGCGGATGAAACACTGCACCAGCTCTATGAAAAGGCGCGATATAGCTTGGAAGGATGTACCCCAGAGGAGAGCCGTGCCCTGAAGAGCAGGGGCTCCCGATGAGAAATAGAGGTGGAAGCGTATGAACATGCGGCCCCAATGCTTGAGCCAGGGAGATACCATTGGGCTGGTAGCCCCCTGCCATGTGGCTGAGCGGGAAAGATATGCCCCCATTTTGGATGCGATACGCAGCTTGGGGTTTCAGGTGAGGCTGGGCGATCATTTTTTTCGAAATACCTATGGGTATCTGGCCTCAGAGGAAGAGCGTGCCGAAGATATCAACAGCATGGCCAGGGAAAAAGAAGTTAAAATGGTACTGTTCGGCGGCGGTGAGGGAGGAGAGGAGGTACTGCCCTATCTGGATTATTCTGCCATCAGGGCACATCCGAAATTTTATGTGAGCTACAGCGACGGTACATCCATCCTCAGCGCCATTACCCGAAAGACAGGCTTGGTCACCTATTACGGCGCGTTGCCTGGAATGTTTGAAAATCTTACGCCATATAACAAGCAGCAGTTTTTCTCTCATTTCGTAGAAGGCCCTGCAAAGGAGTTTGTGCCCAGCGCCCCATGGCGCCTGCTCTGCCCCGGGGAGGGAACGGGAATTTTGGCCGGCGGTTATCTGGGGAATGCAGCCCTACTGACAGGCGGGCAATATTTTCCCAGACTGGATGGCGGGCCGTATTTGCTTTTCTTGGAGGACCATGAAAGATTCAGCAGCGTGGCTCATGTAAGCGCTCTCATTTCCCATCTTGAGCAGAGCGGTTTGGCCTTTCGGACAGCCGGACTTTTGTTTGGGCATTACAGTTTAGATGTGCCGGCTGAGCTGTTGGAGAGGCTGAAGCGGTTTGGCTTAAAATATGGGGTTCCCGTGGCCTACTGTGATGATTTTGGACATGGGGAAAATCATGGGATTCTCCCTATGGGCAGAATGGCTGTCCTCAATACGGATGAAGGGACGCTGCAGTTTTGTGGAGTTGACTGAACTCTGCCGGAATACGACCTCCTGCAATTCTAAAAGAAACAGCGTGCCGTTAAGAACGCTTTGCAGCGTTAAGCTGCCGGATAAGAGCTGGACATATGGTTATAGTGCCGTCCTTTGTGGAACCATAAACCAGCAGGAGGTGATGGTGATGAGCGAAATGCATCTGGATCTGACCGATCTGCTGGATCAGGATATTTCCAGCTTTGAGTATTTTCAGTCTCTCAGCGGAAAACAGAGGAAAAGGCTGATGGATATGGATATCCGCAGCTTTGACGAACTGCAGGAAGCTGTGAAAAGACTGCGGGAGCAGAATTGATGTTCGGGAAAAAGCAGTGCCGCAGGGACGAAGAAACCGTTCCTGCGGCACTGCTTTTTCAAAAAGGGAACTGCTCTGTCCTACCTTTTCCTATGGAAATTCCAGGCAGAGGCTATGATAGTCTCCAGGTCATCATACTGGGGATTCCAGCCCAGTATATTCTTGGCCTTTTCACTGGAGGCTACGAGTTGGGCCGGGTCTCCGGCACGCCTTGGCGCAGAAATGGCAGGAATCGGATGGCCGGTTACCTTCCGTGCACATTCAATTACCTCTTTGACGGTAAAGCCCACGCCGTTTCCCAGGTTAAAGATGTCGCTTTCACCGCCCCTGTTCAGGTATTCTACCGCCAGAATATGAGCCTGCGCCAGATCGGTGACATGGATGTAGTCGCGTACGCAGGTGCCGTCGCGGGTATCATAATCTTCACCATAGATAGAGACGCTTTCTCTTTTTCCCAGGGGAACCTGAAGAATGATGGGGATCAGATGAGTTTCAGGCTGGTGCATCTCCCCGATTTTTCCGCTTTTGTGTGCGCCGCATGCATTAAAATACCGCAGGGATACATACCGCAGACCGTGAGCTTTTCCCGCCCAGTGGAACATTCGCTCCATGGCAAGCTTCGTTTCGCCATATGTGTTGGTGGGATGGGTAGGATCGGTTTCCAAAATAGGAATATTTACCGGCTCGCCGTAGGTGGCGGCGGTGGATGAAAAGACGATTTTGCGAACGTTGTGAGCCACCATAGCCTCCAGCAGAACTTTGGTGCCGCACAGATTGTTGTCGTAATACTTCAGAGGATTCATCATACTCTCTCCCACCAGGGAATTGGCGGCAAAATGGATCACCGCATCGATAGCTTCCTGCTGGAAGAGCCGGTCGAGGAAGTCCCTGCTTCGGATATCGCCCTGGTAAAACCGGGCTTGGGGATGTACCGCCTCCCGATGTCCGGTTTCCAGATTGTCCGCCACCACCACGTCTGCGCCGCTGCCGATCAGTTCGTATACAGTGTGTGAGCCGATGTATCCGGCTCCGCCCAATACCAGAATTGCCATAAAAATCCTCCTTTGGCTGCAAGAATAGATTGTTTTTTGTCTTTGTGATCATTATAATGAGATAAGAAGAGTTACAGCAACAAGAATAGTGGGAATTGTGAGTATTATATTGAGGAGTTGTCATGGAATTACAGATTGACAGGGAACGGCGCGAGCTGAAAAACCACGGGACTTACAGCTTTCCGGTGAATTTGAGCCGGAAAAAGCTGTCCTCCTATCTGTCTGGAGCCTTTCCCTGGCATTGGCATGATGAAGTGGAGCTGACACTGGTACTGCATGGAGAAATTGATTACCGGGTCAATGACAGCCGGTATCTGCTGCACAGGGGAGAAGGGCTGTTTTGCAATGCAGACGCCCTGCATGCCGGCGCTATGTCCGGAGAAATCGACTGTGAATATCTCTCCCTCACCTTTCATCCCAGGCTTCTATCAGGTTTTGAGGGGAGCGTGATAGGAAAAAAGTATGTGGAAGGAATTGTGAATAAGAAAGGCCTGTCATCCATTCTGCTGACATCTGAATCCGTCTGGCAGCAGGCGGCGCTGGACAGCTTCTGGCAGATATACGGCCTGTTTCAGGAAAAGCCGGAGCTGTTTGAACTGGAGGTACAGCGGCTGCTGTTGGGTATCTGGGGCGAACTGTACCGGAACTATGGGGAAGAAGCAAAAAAAGCGCTGCCGGAGGACCTGGAAAAAATTGAGCGCCTGCGGGCAGTACTCACCTATCTTCATGAAAATTACGCGAAAAAACTTACGTTGGAAGATGTGGCCCGGCAGGCGGGTCTCTGCAAGAGCGAATGCTGCCGCTTTTTCAAGCGGCAAATGGGGAAATCGCTGTTCGACTATCTGCTGGATTACCGAATCGGGCGCAGCCTCTCTCTGCTGCAGGAGGGATGTACGGTGACGGAGGCGGCTCTCAGCGTGGGATTTTCCACGCCCGCTTATTTTGCCAAGGTATTTAGAAGCCGTACCGGGCGTTCTCCCAGCGAGTACCGCAGGGAAGGAGGGATTGCATCTCCCTGAAAAAAGGATTATCATAAAAACAGATCAATGATTGCGGGGAAGGAAGGTATCCATATGGAGGGGCGGATGAATCTCTTCTCTCTGCAGGGCAGAGAGTGCGCTTGTTTTGTGCCCAATGGCGGTATAAAGGGAAAATTGCCTGTATCGGTTCTATGCGGCTGGGGAATGAAAGACAAAATGCCGGGGTTTGCAGTAGAGCTGCCGCCCATGCTATTGTTTTTCGCTGAGTCCGAGGGAAACCGGGATTTTACGCCTTGGCCTTCTCCTGGGCTCCGGGAAGAAGAATTCACCGGCGAAGCCGTCGGGTATCTCTCCTTTCTGACAGAGGCGGCGCTGCCGTTTTTAGAAGAGAAGTTCGGCGCAACGGCAGACAGGGACAAAAGGGCGTTGCTGGGGTATTCTTTGGGTGGCCTGTTCGCCCTGTGGGCAGCCGGGCAGACTGAAGCATTCGGACGGTATGCTTCTCTTTCAGGCTCTCTGTGGTATGAGGGTTTTGCCGGATATCTGCGAGAAATGAGGCTGAGCAACGGCACAGAGTTTTATCTTTCCCTGGGAGACCGGGAGGAATTCGGGGGGCCGCCCCTGCTGCGCACTGTGGGAGAGCGGACCCGGGAAGCGGTGAGTATTCTTTCCGGAAAGGGCTTCGCTGTGACGATGGAATGGAACCGGGGCGGCCACGGAAAAGGGGTGGATGCCCGGTGGAAGAAGGCTCTGCACTGGGCAGGCGGAAGGCTGACCCAGTCTGGGTCTCATTGAAGGGGAAGAAATGGGACAAATTGGTTTTTCCTATACCGGCTTGCTTTTCCTGCTCCTGCTCTTTCTGCCCAACCTGTTCTGGGCCGGCAGAAAACCGGTGGGTTATGATCCGAAGGGAGAAAATCGGGTGCTGCTTTTTCTGGAACGCACAGGCGAAGTATGTGTGACGGCGTCAGCTCTTCTTTTTTCGGATTTCAACCCCCGAGGTTGGACGCTGTGGTCGCTTTGGCTGGCGGCAGCCGGAGCGTTGATGGCGTGTTATGAATGCTGGTGGATCCGCTATTTCCGCAGTGAAAGAACCCTGCAGGATTTTTACAGCAGCTTCCTGGGAATCCCGCTGGCTGGGGCAACGCTTCCCGTGGCTGCATTTTTCTGTCTGGGTGTCTATGGAAAAGTGATTTGGGCTCTGCTGGCGGATGCCGTTTTGGCAGCAGGGCATATTGGTATTCATCTGCAGCACGCCCGGGCTCTTTGCCGGACACAGGAAAACTCAAAGGAGGAGAGAATATGAGGCAGCAGACATTTTTCGAACCGGATCCACAGGATGTTCCTCTCGCCACCAGAATGCGTCCCCGGGAGCTGGAGGAGTTTGCCGGACAGGAGCATCTGCTGGGAGAAGGCAAGGTGCTGCGCCAGCTCATCGATCAGGACCGGGTTTCCTCCATGATTTTTTGGGGCCCGCCGGGAGTTGGGAAAACGACGTTGGCCCGGATTATCGCCGGGAGGACAAAAGCAAATTTCATCAATTTCAGCGCGGTGACAAGCGGTATTAAGGAGATCAAAGAAGTGATGAACGAAGCGGAAAAAAACCGCTTGATGGGGGAAAAGACCATCCTCTTTGTCGATGAGATCCACCGCTTTAATAAGGCGCAGCAGGACGCCTTCCTGCCCTTTGTAGAGAAGGGGAGCATCGTGCTCATTGGCGCAACCACGGAAAACCCTTCCTTCGAAATTAACTCGGCGCTTTTGTCCCGGTGCAAGGTGTTTGTACTGCAAAGCCTGCCGGAGAAGGCTCTGCAGAACTTGCTGCGCCGTGCCCTTCAAGATCCTCGGGGCTTTGGCGGACAGAAAATTGTCATCTCCGACGAGATGCTGGGGATGATTGCCGTTTTCGCCAACGGAGATGCACGCACAGCTCTGGGTACTCTGGAAATGGTGGTCCTCAACGGCGACAGGACAGGTGAGATTACAAGAGTCACCCGCGAAACCCTAGAGCAGTGCATCAGCAAAAAATCACTGCTGTACGATAAGAAAGGGGAGGAACACTACAATATCATTTCCGCTCTGCACAAGTCCATGCGCAACAGCGATCCGGACGCGGCGGTATACTGGCTGGCCCGGATGCTGGAGGCGGGAGAGGATCCGCTGTATGTGGCCAGAAGGCTGATCCGCTTTGCAAGTGAAGATATTGGCATGGCAGACAGCCGTGCGTTGGAGGTTGCGGTTGCCGCCTATCAAGCCAGCCACTTTAACGGGATGCCGGAGTGCAGCGTGAATTTGACCCATGCGGTGGTTTATCTGTCTTTGGCGCCGAAATCCAATTCCCTGTACCTGGCCTATGAGTCAGCCAAGCAGGACGCCCAGCAAATGCTGGCGGAGCCAGTGCCGCTGGTGATCCGGAACGCTCCCACTGGTTTGATGAAGGAACTGCATTATGGCGAAGGTTACCAGTATGCTCACGATACGGAAGAAAAGCTGACCGATATGCAGTGCCTGCCCGATTCCCTGCAGGGCAGAAAATATTACCGTCCCACAGGAGAGGGCAGCGAGCTGCGGGCCAGAGAGCGGTTACGCCAAGTGGAGGAATGGAAGGCAAAACGGCGCACTGAGCGTCGGGCGCAGGAAGAAGGGAGATAAAGGAAAGTTTCTAAAAAAGTAAAAAAACTTTCCAGAAAAAGTCAGAGTTTTTTCAAATGATTTTCATAAATTTCGGGTATCCTATGGGTACAGCAAACGAAAATTTGCTTTTTCATAGATTAACTCCCCTCTTACCGCCGCCCTCCGGGGCGGCGTTTTTCTTTTGATCCATGAAGGCAATGAGCCGTATTCTTTTTTCAATCTCTAAGAAAAAAGAATACGGCTCATTGTAAGATGAATTGTCAGCAATGCTTACGAAAAGGAAGTAGCTTATGATTCGGATTTTCCTTCCAGGATTTCCCGCTGGGCTTTTTTGGAAAGACCGCCCAACACAAGCCTGTAGGATTTTTCTACCATATCTTTCAGAAGGTTATCCGGAACAGCGCCGTTGAGATTGACAGAATTCCAATGCTCCTTGTTCATATAGTAACCGGGAGTGATATCCGCATACTGATCCCGCAGGAAAGCTCCCTCTGCCGGATCCAACTTCAGTGTAACAAGAGAATCCTGCCCATCTTCGTCTCTGCAAATTGCGGCAAATAATTTTCCTCCTACCTGATAACGAGTCCATTGCCATTCGACCTTATAATCTTTTGTAACGCCGGGCTTAGAGGCCAGTTCGTCATAGAGCCAAGGGTAGTTCATCATCATTGCCCCTTTCAGGTGTGTTTTTAATGTGGCGCAGCAAGAGGTTGTTCTCAACGAATTAAAACAGAAAACTTTCTTTTCTGGAAAGTAGTATACCACGGAAAACATGACAACGGGCAGCCGGTTTAAAAGTTTCGATTGCTTTTTTATAGGAAATAAGCTACAATTTTTGAAAGAATACTGTTTGTTTCAAAACAAAGGAATCATGGCGGAAAGGACTGGTTTATCAACATGAACGCACAAGAATGCAAGGAACTTCAGATCACCGCGGCAAAGGTACGCCTTGGTATCATAGAAGGCGTGTTCCATGCAAAGTCTGGCCATCCGGGAGGCTCGCTCTCTTCGGCGGATATTTTCACATATCTCTATTTTAAAGAAATGAATATCGATCCTCAGGATCCTGAAAAAGCAGACAGGGATCGCTTTGTGCTCTCCAAGGGCCACTGTGCCCCAGGGCTCTATTCTACTTTGGCGCAGCGCGGCTATTTTGCTGAGAGCGAGCTTCAGAAGCTCCGCCATATCGGAGCAATGCTGCAGGGCCATCCGGACATGAAAGGCACCCCAGGTGTGGACATGAGTTCCGGCTCGCTGGGGCAGGGGATTTCCGCTGCTGTAGGCATGGCGCTGGCGGGAAAACTGGACGAAAAAAACTACCGGGTTTACGCTTTGCTGGGCGACGGGGAAATCGAAGAGGGCCAGGTTTGGGAGGCTGCGATGTTTGCCGGCCACCATGCGCTTTCGAACCTCTGTGTCATCGTGGATAGCAACGGCCTGCAGATCGACGGCCCTGTAGCAGAGGTAGGAGGCCCCGAACCCATTGATAAGAAATTTGAAGCCTTTGGTTTTGAGGTCATGACGATTGACGGCAACAATTTTGATGATTTGGAAGAAGCTTTTGCAGCGGCGAGAGCCTGTAAGGAAAAACCTTTTGCAATCATTGCCAAGACCACCAAAGGAAAAGGCGTCTCCTACATGGAAAATCAGGTGGGCTGGCATGGAAAAGCCCCCAACGCCGACGAGTATGAGGCTGCTAAAAAGGAGCTTACAGAGAGTCTGAAAGCTTTGCAGGCCTGAAAAAGTGTTCAGACTGTTTGTGCTGTGCGATGGAACAGCATGTGTTTCAGGTCCGATGAATAGAAAGGATGGTCAGATCAATGGCTGAAATGGTAAAAAAAGCAACGAGAGAGAGCTTCGGCGAAGCGATAACCGCGCTTGCTGAAACCAATTCAAATATTGTGGTGCTGGACGCCGACCTGGCGGAGGCTACTAAAACTGGTATTTTCAAAAAGAAATATCCGGAACGTTTTATCGACTGCGGCATTGCGGAATGTAATATGATCGGCATTGCGGCCGGTCTTTCCACCTGCGGGAAAATTCCCTTTGCGGCATCGTTCGCTATGTTTTCTGCAGGCCGTGCTTTTGAGCAGGTGCGCAACTCTGTTGGGTATCCTCATCTGAATGTAAAGATTGTAGGCTCCCATGCAGGCATCTCTGTGGGTGAGGACGGCGCCACCCACCAGTGCTGTGAAGACATCGCCCTGATGCGCACGATTCCCGGAATGGTAGTATTGAATCCTGCAGATCACTACGAGATGCAGGCTGCGGTAAAAGCGGCGGCGGAGTATTACGGTCCCGTATACATTCGTCTGGGGCGTCTGGCAGTGGAAAGCTGCAACAACAATGACGATTACAAATTCGAGATTGGCAAGGGTATCACCCTGCGGGACGGCAAGGATATCACCGTGATTGCCTCCGGTCTGATGGTGGGTGAGGCGGTCAAGGCGGTGAAGGCTTTGGAAGCGGATGGAATCGATGTGCGTTTGATTGATATGCATACGATTAAGCCTCTCGACCGCGAACTGGTCCTTAAAGCTGCGCAGGAGACCGGCCGCATTGTTACGGTAGAGGAGCACAATGTGATAGGGGGATTAGGTGAGGCGGTAGCTTCCTATCTCTCCGAAGCCTGTCCCACACCTGTTATCAAAATAGGTGTGAATGATGTCTTCGGCCATTCCGGCCCTGCTGTTGACCTGCTGAAGGAGTTTGGCCTGTCGGCAGAGAATATTGAGGCAACTGTGAAAAAAGCGCTGGGGAAATAAGAAAGCTAAATTAGTAAGTTTCTGCAGCTGCAGGGGATGCCGCAGCAGAGGTTTGATTTGCTGGGAGGGGAACCTGAAAAGGAACTCCTCCTTTTGTTTTGGTACAGATATGTGTGGAATGGAGCGAAGAAAGATGAATGGGAAGCTGTTGCTTCGCGATGCAGTACCGGGAGACTGTGGCGCGCTTTCCCGGATGAACCGGGAAAGTATGGGGTACGATTATCCAGAAGAGGCTACAAGGGAAAAGCTTTGCAGCCTGCTGGCCGACGGTCGGAATAAGATTTTTGTGGCAGAATTAGAAGGCAGAGTCATAGGCTATGCACATCTGGTGGACTATGATGTCCTGTATGCCCCGTCTATGAAAAACATCATGGGAATCGCAGTCAGCCCGCAGTATCGAAGAAAAGGTGTCGGGAGAGTATTGCTGGAAACCGGGGAAAAGTGGGCCGCAGAGACAGGCGCTGCAGGCGTTCGGCTGGTTTCCGGTGAATCTCGTACAGAAGCCCATGCGTTTTACAGGTCGTTAGGGTACCAGAGTCCTAAGAGGCAGATCAATTTAAAGAAAGTGTTCTAAAAGGAAAAGAAGATTTATACTCGGGATCGGGAGATGGCGCTTCCTCCTTGAGATAGATGAAATTCTTTGCCAGCGAGACTATCCCCCAAGCATGCCGCCCTGCTTGGGGGATAGTTCTTAATTTTCGTGATTGCAGGAATCTGTGTAAGGTATTTCCGATGAAATACGTCTCTCTTATCAGAAAGGCAGTTCGAAGCGAGGAAAGAAAGGCCGCCCTATTCATAATCTTCCAGAATCGCCTTTACTTCCATAAAACTGTCAGTGGCAATTCCCTTTCTCAGAAGCTTGAGATCTTCCTCGGGGAGCAGATATACATCCACATCGGCGGTTAAAAAAGGATCGGAAGCTCCATTTTTGTATACTCCGATTTTTCCGTCGCACACTGTTATCAGATAATGTTCTGTTTCCCGGACCGCCGTGCTGGAAGCTTGTGAGTCCTGGCTTTCTTGACTTGAGAAACTGTTTAGGGTATAATAGCTACTAGCATTTTTTGCGGGATCGCCCTGTACGGCAATTGCTGTATTCTGCTTCAAAGAGAAAGCAGCAGCGCTCACCACCAAGGCGGTCATCGTGACAATGGAGAGAATTAGGGTTGGTTTTTTGTAGTTTTTTGGTCTATTTCCACTCATGAGCAATCACCTCCGGCTTATTATGTGCCAAATTATGGCGAATATACCAGGGGTGGGAGTCTAAACCTGTTAGGGAGGTACGCCGTGCTGAACAGAGAAGATATCAATAAATACAACACTACATCGATGGAGATACCCTCGGGGCGTGCAGAGGGAGAACTTTCGCAGACAGCCGGGGCCACGGCGAAGACAGTTGGCGGCATGGTGTGGAAGGCTGTGAAGACCCTGCTGTGCATTTTATTCCTTTCGGGAATGTTAGTGTTTATTTCGGTTGCCACTTTCATTTTCAGCTTCAAGAATTCGGTGCCGCCGAATATCTCCGCTATGAAGCTGAAATTTTCCAGTTTTGTCTATTTGGATAATCCCGACGGCACTTCGACGGAATATACGACCTTTTACAGTGACGAAAACCGCGTCTGGACACCGCTCAGCGAGATTCCGAAAGCGATGGAGGATGCGCAGATCGCTATCGAAGATAAGCGTTTTTTCGAACACAGTGGCGTGGACTGGAAATCGACGGCCAGTGCGGTGCTGAAGCTCTTTACCCATACAGGTGGAGGCGGCGGTTCTACTCTTACCCAACAGCTCATCAAGAATTTGACCAATGAAAATCAGGTGAGCATTCTGCGGAAAGTGAAGGAAATTTTCACCGCTCTCAATTTGGAGAACGGCTATACTGCGGAGGATGGGGAAAGAAAGCCGGGCTACAGCAAAGATGAAATTCTCGAAGCTTATCTCAATGTGGTCAACTACGGAGGCCAGTGCCAGGGCGTAGAGGCCGCGGCCAACTGCTATTTTGACAAGAGTATCGGGGAATGTTCAATTGCGGAATGCGCGCTGATTGCGGGCATCACCCAAAACCCCTACCAGTTCAACCCTTTGATTTTTCCGGAGGAATCCAAAGGCCGGGCCAAAACGGTGCTGGGCGAGATGGTGGATCAGGAAAAGATCACCCAAGGTGAATACGATGCGGCAATGGCTGAGCTGCAAACGATGAAATTTGTAGGCGCTGAGCTGGAAACCACCGACGTAGACGAGAACCAGGATGCGGAAAAATGGAACTGGTATATCGATACCATGTTTGAGGACATTGCAGCCGATCTGATGGAAAAATACGGATGGGCTTATGACTACGCTGTGGACCAAATCTACAATTCGGGCTTGGAAATCCACTGCGCTATGAACTTGAAAATGCAAACGGACATTGAGAATTTCTTCCTGGGTTCGGAAAGCATGCCGGAGGATCCCAATACGGAAATCGGCTTCTTTATGATGGACTATTCCGGAAAAGTAATGGCTGTGGTAGGCAGCCGCAACCAGCGCACCGGTATTCGGCTGTGGAACAACGCCACGCAAAGTTACCGGCAGACAGGTTCCGCCATCAAGCCCATTAGCGCTTACAGCGTGGGCCTTAACACCGATGCCATCACATACGGCAAGGTGCTTAAGGACGAGCCCATCCCCAATATCCTCGATGACCCGACGGAACAATGGCCGGCCAACTTCTCTCTGGAATACGAGGGTACCATGAACGTGGACCATGCTATCGAGGTATCTCAGAACGCACCGGCTGCCTGGCTTTGTCAGGAAGTGACGCCGGAGGCCTGTTTCGACTGGCTTACAAACAAACTTCATTTCCAGAAACTGACAGAGGAGGATTCCCATAGCTTGGCGGCTATGGCGCTGGGCGGCCTTTCCGAGGGCGCCACGGTGCGGGAGATGACCGCTGCTTTTCAGATTTTTGGGAACGGCGGTTATTACAACAAGCCCTACACCTATAATTATATCAAAGACCATGACGGCAACGTCATTTTAGATAACCGCGAAAAGCAGGGAGAGCAAGTCATGACTGCGGATAACGCCACTGTCATGAATAAGCTGCTGCACCGCCCTACAGAGGGGCCGAACGGTACGGCTACCGGTATCATGCAGGAACTTCCGGTTGACGTGTTCGGCAAAACAGGTACTACCGATGATATGTACGATTATTGGTTTATCGGCGGCACGCCATTCTGTGTGGCCGGTATCTGGAACGGCTATCCCAATCCGGATTATCTGGAGGACTCCACCATTCACAAATACACCTGGCGTGCTGTGATGCAGTATATGCTGGATAATTACGATTGGTCGGATTATAGTTATAACCTCAGCGACGATGTGGTGCAGGCCACGTTTTGCCGCAGCAGCGGGCTTTTGGCAGGGGGAAGTTGTTATGACACTGCCACCGGCTGGTATACCCCCAATAATGTTCCGCGCACCTGTAATGGTGGTTCAGATCACATCGCCTACGGCAAAAAGCCGTCTTCTCCGTCTCCATCCCCCTCGCCCTCCATTACACCATCTATAGAGCCAAGCGTCACACCTTCTGTGACACCGTCGGTTACTCCGTCTTTGACGCCGACTCCATCTGAGCTGCCTCCGGATTCTTCCGATGATCCCAGTTCAGGCGGCGAGTCCAGCGAAGTGGAACCGACGCCGTCAGACAATCCGACTCCTACGCCATCGGTAGAGCCCGAACCACCGCCGCCGCCAACGGAGGAACCGACGCCTACATTGCCGCCTGACAACTCCACTGTGGCGCCTCCGGAACCTGCCGGGGAGTGATGGAAGAGTCCTTTTGCAATTAAATCTGTTTCAGTAAAAACTGCCGGAATTTTCCCGGCAGTTTTTGGTTCATAAGGGTGTTGCGCGGCATTTTGTGCATTGTAAAAAAGTATGGTTGTCTTTTTAAGACATCTGCCGATACGATGATTCCGGAATACTGTCGGCGATAATCGGAATTGTCTGTGGAAAAAGGCAGAAAAAACACTTGATTTTTCCAGTGTGGTGTGATAAACTGTTTCTTGCTGCGATACAAACGTTTATTGGTGGTGGACAATGGAACAGAATTCTTACCTTGTAATTGATGAAAGGGTATTGCCTGAGGTCTATCAAAAGGTGGTTCTTGCCAGTTCTCTGTTGGAAAGCGGAGAGGCGGCCAATACTTCTGAGGCGGTAAAGCTTGCCGGAATTTCACGCAGTGTGTATTATAAATATAAGGATGCTGTTTTTCCCTACATCAAGAAGGAGAATACAGGAATTTTAACGGTACAATTTATCCTGGTAGATCGTCCAGGTGTTCTGGTAAGCCTGCTGACGGTATTTTATGAGGCAGGCGCGAATATTCTCACAGTGAACCAAAATATCCCGGTAAAAGGCAGAGCTTTTGTCTCTGTTTCAGCCAGAATCGGACGAATGTCTCAGACCCCGGATGCGCTTTTGGAACAGCTAAAGGCAGTAAACGGGGTCGTTAAAATTGAAAGCATCGTTGACTGAATCAAGATAAGGCCGATGAAATGGTAAAATATTGGGTACGAAGGTTTGGAGAGAGATCCGGGAAAGATTTATGAAGAGAGGGAATAATCATGGCAGATATAGCAGTTCTGGGGCATGGCGTTGTGGGATCCGGTGTTTTGGAGGTGCTTCTTTCTCACAGGGAGAGTATCGCAAAGCGCGCTAAAGAAGAGCTTAACGTTAAATATATTCTAGATATCCGTGAATTTCCAGATTTGCCCTATTGCGATAGGTTCACCAAAGATTTCGACAGAATTTTGAATGACGACAGCGTGAAGATTGTGGTGGAAGTGATGGGCGGTCTCGAACCTGCTTTTCCTTATGTCAAAGCCTGCCTGGAGCATGGAAAAAGCGTGGTGACCTCCAATAAAGAGCTGGTGGCGGCCAAAGGGGCGGAGCTGCTGGCTATCGCCCAAAGGAATAATTTGAACTTTTTGTTTGAGGCAAGCGTGGGGGGAGGCATCCCGATTATCCGTCCCATCAGCCAGTGCCTGGCTGCCAATGAGGTCAGTGAGATTGCCGGTATTTTAAATGGGACCACAAATTTTATTCTTACGAAGATGATTCGGGAGCACATGGGTTTTGAGGAGGCGCTGGAATTGGCCCAGCAGCTGGGATATGCCGAGAGAGACCCTGCTGCGGATGTAGAAGGCGACGATGCTTGCCGCAAAATCTGCATTTTGGCTTCCCTGGCTTTTGGCACCCACGTATATCCCCGTGATGTATATACAGAGGGAATCACTCATGTCACGCTGGGAGATGTGGGATATGCCGAGGCTTGGGGCGGTGTGATCAAACTGATCGGGGAAGTAAAGACGCTGGAGTATGGAAAGATTCAGATTGAGGTCTGCCCCATGTTTGTCAGCCGAGAGAGCCAGCTTTCCAGTGTGGACGATGTGTTTAATGGCATTATGGTGCGCGGGGACGCCACCGGCGACGTGGTCTTTTACGGAAAAGGGGCGGGAAAACTGCCCACGGCCAGCGCTGTAGTTGCAGATGTGATCGACTGTGTCAAACATTTCAAAGCGAGAAAATATCTGTTCTGGGAGGACGCCAAACCCGGTTATGTAGAGCCTTATGAAAACATGGTGGAAGATGTGTTTATCCGGGCCAAGGGCAATGATTCCGACGCTGCCTTTGAGGTTGTGGAACAGGTCTTTGAAGGAGCAGAGCGCCTGATCCGCAGGGAGGAAGAAGAGGGAGAGATTGGTTTTACTGTAAAGGATGTGAAAGTGAAAGAGTTGGAAGCAAGATTTGCCCGCTTGAAAGAGCTGGGTGTGGAACCGCTGAACCATATCAAGATATCCGATTTTTGAACGGGGGCCTGTAACTGATGATTCGTATCGATGTGCCTGCCACCAGCGCCAACCTGGGTGCGGGCTTTGATTCTCTGGGAATTGCTCTGACGATGCAGAACCGGGTGTGGATGGAGGAATCAGACTCTCTGGAGATTACCTGTACCGATTCCACCGACGTCCCCAGGGATAGCAGCAATCTCATTTTCTGGGCGGCCAGCCATCTGTATGAGATTTGCGGGAAGAAGCTGCCTGGGCTGAAAATTGTTCAGGAGAACAACATTCCGATGGCCAGAGGCCTGGGAAGCAGCTCGGCTTGTATTGTGGCGGGAATCCTGGGAGCAAACCGCTTCCTTGGAAATCCCCTGTCCCATACCGATTTAATTAACTTGGCGGCGAAGATCGAGGGGCATCCGGACAATACCAGCCCGGCTCTCTCGGGCGGGCTGGTTGCTTCCGCTATGGAAGGGGAACGGGTCTACAGCGTCAGCGTGCCTGTCTCCGAAAAAATCAGATTTGCAGTGATGATTCCTCCTTTTGAACTCAAAACGGAAAAGGCGCGAGCCGCACTCCCGAAAGAGTATTCCCGCGAAGACGCCGTTTACAATTTATCCCGTTCCGGACTTATGACGGCTTCGTTGTTTTCCGGAGAGCTTCAGAATCTTCGTGTAGCGGTGCAGGACCGGATTCATCAGCCATACCGCAGCAGTCTGATTGACCATTATGACGACGTTTTTCGTATGAGTTATGAACTGGGTTCACTGGGAACCTACGTCAGCGGTGCAGGTCCCACCATCATCGCCATGATTGACTCGGAAAATGCCGGCGCCTTTAGCAAAAACTGTATCAGTCATTTGGAAGACAAAGGAATTGACGGATGGCGTGTTGAGCTTTTAAGCGCCGCACAAAGCGGAGCAAAAATTGTAATTGAATAAAATAGGTTAAAAAGGGTAATAGGCCTTCATCCAGGGAAACCTGTGAAATTATACGGAACTGGCCCCGGTTTTAGGCTGCGGCCGGCAGGAAGGGAATGTTTTTATGGCACTGATCGTGCAGAAATTCGGCGGCTCATCCGTCCGCGATGCCGAACGTATCAACAATGTGGCGGACATTGTTACCTCTACCTATCGGGAAGGCAACGACGTGGTGGTGGTGGTTTCCGCGCAGGGAGATACCACAGATGATTTCATCGCCAAAGCTGCGGAAATCAATGAGAAGCCCTCTAAGCGGGAAATGGATATGCTGCTCTCTGCCGGAGAACAGATTTCCGCTTCGCTGCTGGCAATGGCTATCGAACGCATGGGGTATCCGGTAGTTTCTTTATTGGGCTGGCAGGCCGGTTTTGATACTACCTCTGATTATGGCAATGCCCGTATCAAAAAGGTGGATGCCTCCCGTATCAAAAAGGAAATCGACAAACGCCGAATCGTGGTGATTACAGGATTTCAAGGCGTAAACCGTTACGGCGACATGACCACGCTGGGACGGGGCGGTTCCGACACCAGCGCTGTGGCTATCGCGGCTACCATGCATGCTGACCTGTGCCAGATCTATACGGATGTAGATGGCGTCTATACGGCTGATCCTCGGAAAATTCCCGGAGCCATCAAGCTCGATTATATTTCCTATGATGAAATGCTGGAGCTTGCCACGCTGGGGGCGCAGGTTCTGCATAACCGTTCCGTGGAGATGGCAAAAAAATATAACATTGAACTCGAGGTCCTCTCCAGCTTGACCCGTCGGAGAGGGACGATCGTGAGGGAGGAAAACAACGTGGAAGAAATGCTCATCAGCGGCGTAGCCAAGGACGACAATATAGCAAGGATATCCATTATCGGAGTGCCGGATAAGCCCGGGCTTGCGTTTAAGATTTTTTCGAAGCTATCTTCTAAAGGCATTAACGTGGACATCATTCTGCAGTCTATTGGCCGCAATGGCACGAAGGATATCAGCTTTACTGTGGCAAAGAATAAGATGGAAGACGCCATGAATCTGCTCAACAGCTATGCTGAACTGCTGGGCGCCTCTGGGATCGTCTCCGACGACAAGGTCACGAAGGTTTCTATTGTAGGCGCCGGTATGGAATCCCATCCTGGTGTAGCCGCTGAGATGTTTGAAGCATTGTTCACCAGAAATGTAAATATTCAGATGATTTCCACCAGCGAAATCAAGATTTCTGTATTGATCAATAAGGCGGACGGCGAACGTGCCGTAGAAGCAATTCATGAGAAATTTTTTGAAAACGCCTGACCTGTTTTAATTGGTAAGCCAACCAGATATTGAAAGAAAAAGTAGAGGTTAATCGCCCCCGGACAGCAAAAGCTATGTTCGGGGGTGATTTTTATGTATCCTTATTATTGGGGCGGAAACCCCAGCGGAGGCGCGATGGCATTCCCTTTTGCTACCTTGCTGGACAATGATCTTGGACTGCAGGACCTGCCTGAAGAGGTGCGGGAAGCCATTGAGATTCACAAAGATGAGATTCATTCGGAAGAAGACCTCAGAGAAATGGCGAAAGAGCTTATGCTGAGACGATAACCTCCTCGTTCCCGGCAAAGCAAGCTGCTGCAAAGCTAGACGGTCGGAACATCATTCTGTAGAAGCATATGCCGCGGCGACGGCAGAGCATTTTCACCAGAGTTGTTCCTGACTGGATAAGGTTTGCAGCAGTTTTTTTGTGTTTACTGTAAAAGTCGGCCATGTCAACGAACAAGCGGTATTTACAAAATGTTTTCTGCATTCAGCAAGCCGATTTTATTTTCAGCTATCACTCGGATAGTCATAGCAGGATTCAATTTCTGCATTCTCCTGATTAACATACTTTCAATTTGTGTCACTTGATCTTCTAAGGTAACAACCAATAAGATGGCGGCAGCTTTCCTGCCTGTACTGGCTTTATAGTTTGTTGCTTGGTCAGCCATATGTTGCGGGATATAATGAAAAGTGCTGGAATTCCATGAATTTTTTGAAAATGAATATTTTATTTCAAAAATGTAATCATGGAGGTCTGGATTTTTTGAAATGGCAATGAGATCATATTCGAGGTTGTTAATCTTTATATTATCTTGTACTTCGTATTTGGCTCCTAGTTCCTCTTTAATTCTATCGCTAACCGCTTTTTCTACAGCTTTATAACGTTGCGTAATTTGACTGTAAATCAAACGGTTCTCTTTTCTGACAGCAGCTTGCCGCATTTGTATTTCTTCGACGCTAAGTTCCCGGCCGTCATCGGGAGAGCCCTCTATCATATTGGGACGCTCCAATGCTAATACTTCGTTGGCAATTTTCTCGTCTTTTTCTTCCATTGTCATCTTTTTATATTGTGCCTCAGCTGTTTGAAGATCTAAGTCTTGTTTAGCATCAGTTTTTTTCTGGCGTGAATACCACATTTTACACCCCAGAATTAAAAGAACGACGCCACATAAAATGCAAACGATCGACAGAATCCATATGTTATTGGTGAGCCAAAGACATAAATTTTGCTTTGCTATAATGACTTGACTGGCTGTTGAAGAAAGTTGAGATAATTCCTGTTCGGAAATTAAGAGCACAGAATTTTCCTGCAAGAAGAAGTGAACTATTACGATAGGGAGTGCAAATAAGACAATACCGGCAGAAACCAAAAACTTCGGGAAATTATCATATTCAATTTTAGACATGCAAATCCCCCCTTCGGTACACTAATTTTAGCCTTATGAATGGACAGTGTGACAAAGCTCTCTCTATCAAGTTTCGCATTTAAAACGAATAGAGCTTTCCCAGCCGAAAAGGCCGAAAAAGCTCTATTTGGTCCGAGTGGCGAGACTTGAACTCACGGCCTCTTGACCCCCAGTCAAGCGCGCTACCAACTGCGCCACACCCGGACAACGTGTTATATTATATCTGATCTTTTCGAAAAAAGCAACCCCTTTTTTCGGTTTTTTTTGATGTTTTGAATTTTGAGAGATCCGGTGGTGGAGCATAATCAAAATGACGCAATCCTTGCAGTGATATCCCAGATGCAAGAGTGCAGAAACTCAAATCAAAGGAGAAATTACTATAAGGAGTTGCTATGTATTATGTATGAATGTTAGGAGGATGACATGAGTTCCAGAGGACGTATTGTAAAAATCTTGACATTATTAACCAATAAGATATAATTATGGTGAAAATAAATATGAAAGTCGGTTTTTTCAATGAAAAGGGAGAAGAAAAACTTAATTTTCTTAATAGCTGGGATTGTTTTAGTGTCGTTGCTTGGTGTTGTGTTTTATCAATCTGCATTGCCCACTGTACAATCTTTTTATACAGATCAAACTTCTCTCGTAATGGATATTCATTCTGAAGACAATCTAAAGTTCCATGCGGATCCTGAACGGTGCAAATATGGGAAAGTGGAATATATCAGTTCAGATCCGGATGTGCTGTCTGTTATACCGGACGAAACGGACAAGTTAACATGCAAACTGGTGTCTTTTGACTTGGAAGGGACGGCTCAAATACAAATTCGCCAAGTACAAAAGAATGGAGTTAACGCCACGGTACTTGTGAAAGTAGAAGATAAGTCATTAATTGCGGAGCTGAAGGAGGATGCTGAGTGTGTTGATCAATTAATTGGGCAGTTGGATTTAAATCAACTGTCGTATTCAGATAAATCCTCAGTAGAGGAGTGCAGAACGGCGTATAATGCCCTTTCGGACAGAGCTCTTCAGTATGTCACCCTTGAAAGCAATCTCGTAAGGGCTGAAAATGAAATTAAAAAGATAGAAGCATCCTATCAAAAACAGGCAGAAGCGGTTGCAGATCAGGTGGATGCTGTCGGGGAAGTAACACTGGAGAAAGCACAGCTGATTGAACAATGCCGAATGGCATACGATGCTTTAAACGATGAAGCAAAGCAGTTTGTAACAAATCTGGCTGTATTGGAAGAGGCTGAAGAGGAGTTGGATTTTTGCCTCAGTGCGGACGAGCTTGATCAATTGATTCTTTCTATTGGGGAAGTCACGTTGGAAAAAGAAGAAGCAGTGATGAGGGTTTACTCGGCCTATTCGAGGCTTCCGGAAAGCGCAAAGAAAAAAGTACAGCGCTATGGCATACTGACAGCGGCCGTCGGCGTCATAAATACGTTAAAAGCGGATAAGGCGGAGGCGGAACGCCAAGCAGAGGAAGCCAGGAAGCTTGCAGAACTGGAGGAACAGCGCTCTACTGAGGAAAATACCGGGTACGGAATCGTGTATTGGACGCCGAAAGGGAAATCTTATCACAGCCGGGAAAGCTGCCCTACGCTTTCCCGATCCAAAACGATTTTGTCTGGTTCCGTTTCAGAAGCTAAAAATTCCGGGCATGGGGATCCCTGTAATATCTGTGCAGGGGGCTCTTAAAATTCGGTCGTTTAGAGGGCGTAGAAAAGCTGTTTGCAGTAGGGATGTAAGAATGACGGCATGAAATTTGCAAATAGGGGAGGCATTTGATGAGATCAAATAGGCGAAATGAGGGTAGAAAAGCGTATTTCCAGGCGCAGAGGCAGAATCCGACAGGAAACTACACTGAATTTGTAGTGCGTACCTATTATCTGATCTACCAGGCTTGCGGAGGTGATTTCAAGGTTGCTATCCCGAAACAGTCGCTTGATGTGCGGAGGATGAGCTACGCCGTTTACGACGGTATCTATGACAAACCGGACCATGGCTATTCGCAGGTTATCAGCAGCTGTCTCAAGGATCTGGAAAGAGCCGGGTATCTTCGAATACAGCAGAGGGATGGATGCGAATACATCAGTGTGGAAAAACCGCTGGATTTTCTGTTGGAAGGAGAGCATGAAATCTATTGCAACCGATTTGGAATAGGGAAAGCTTCTTCAAAAGGTGCAGCTGTCGTATCTCTGCAGCCGATTTGTTCGCGGGATGAATTCAAAGAGACACTTGAAGGCATTCTGCATCCAGAGAACAATCCGGGTATCCCTCCTCAGGAAAGGACAAGTCGGAGAAAACAGCGGCTGAATACACACTGTGAGGCTTGCGGCGGTTATTATGTACACAGATACAGTAAATACGGTCCTTTCTTTGGCTGTAGTAATTATCCTGACTGCAGAAATACGAAGACGATTGCCGGATTGTCTTATATGATTTTGCAGCAAAAGGGGATTGACATCTACGAGGACAGCCATGTATGCTGGAAATGCGGCAGGATGATTAAGCTTCACAGCTATTTTCCGCAGATAGATTTTTATCTGGCTGATCCAGTGTTTTCAAAGCTTTACGATTTGAGCGTTGTCAGGCTGTCTGTGGCGGACACGCTGGATGCCTATCTCTCTCAAAAGTATAAGAATATTCAGATGAGGTATAGTAAAAAAGCAGGCTTCTCTTACATGGCCAATACCTGTCCTCATTGCGGCAGCCTGCAGGGCAGTCAGATGTCTCTCAGCGGTATGTTTGACAACCTGCTGAAAGAGGCAGAGGCGGGAAAAATAGGAAATTATGTTGCGGAACATATCACAGATATGAAATTGCTGCCGGAGAAGGAGTGGCAGCTCATCGTTGATGCAGTTATGGAGCGGGAATAAAGAGACGAAACCACCCAGTGGCTGGGGTGCCACTGGGTGTCATAATTTTTGTTGATTATCTTGATTTTGTATTATTTATTGTTTTGTTTCGCTACGCAGCAGACGTTCCACTGCTTCAATATTTTTTCGCTCCATGGATTTGAGCCGGTTAGCGTTTGCCTTGAGCTGTTCCCGTTCCGGGATAAGAGAGACTGCACTGTCTGTGGCTTGCATCAGCTTTTCTGCAGTGACGTCTTCCAGATCAAGGCAGGTTCCACAGTGCAGGTAATCGAGAAAGGAGCCGATCTTTGGGTCATAAGAGACTCCAACCAGAGGTACGCCGCTGACGGAAGAAAAAATCAACCCGTGCAGTCGCATGGAGATCACGGCGCTCATATGCGCCAACACAGATATCAATAGCTCCGGCTCAGCACGGTCGTCCAAAATCACCGCCGGGTTTCTCATATGCCCGCAGACCTGCTTCGCTGCTTCCGTGTCATGAAAGATATTCAAAGAGAGAAATACAGGTTTTAGGCCATAGACTTCGAAAGCATAGTCGGCGCAGGCGGCAAAGGCCTGCGCCCTTTCGGAGAAGCCATACCAAGTACGCAGCATAAAGCACAGATACTTCCCGTCGGGAGAGAGTCCGTGCCGTTCCAAATAGAGCCTTGCGTCCTCATCGGGAGCAGGAGCCAGAATCAGAGCAGGATCAGAACTGAGGATGATATCCGGCTTCTGAACGCCGAAGCTTTTCAACTCCTGAACAGAATCCTTTTCCCGCAGCGTGATGGTATCCACTGAGCGGTCCAGAACCCTTTTCACCAGGCGGATGTTTCTCTCGCCAGACACGGGGCCGATGCCACAACCATACATGTCCACTTTATTTCCTAAAAATTTAGCCATACGCAAGGTGAACAAATAGTACCACAGGCTCCGGTAACTGGTGGCGTTTTGAATGAGGGTACCGCCGCCGTTGATATAGAGGTGGGAGTGGCGCATGGCACGTATCATGCCAAACAGATTGAAGGTATAGACAGAATTTACCCGGTACCTTTTTTTGATGCTCTGGGTGTTTTTGGCAAGCACCGTTATAGGCATATATTCGTCAATTTGTTTGACGGATTGAATGATTGATTTCAGGATTGCGTCGTCTCCGGCGTTCCCGTGGCCGTATGCGCCGCAGACGATTGTTCCGTCCCGCAGGCCAGCCTGCTTCTTTTCTTCCCGCCTGGCGCTGCGCCTGAGAATACTCTCATAGATTTCCAGCTGATGCTCCACCATACGGTCGATGGAAAAGTCTCTGGAGGCCTTTTCATAGAGAAGCTCACCCATTTTTCTGCGCAGCTCCTGGCTGCTTCCTAAGGTAACTAGGTGTTTTGCCAGCTCTGCTTCATTGCCCGGCTCAAAGATAAAACCATTTTTTCCGTCATCAATCAGCACTGGAACGCCGCCTACCCTGGAGGCGATGGTAGGCCGTTTCATGCGGGCTCCTTCCGTCAAAGCGTAGGGGAAGGTCTCGGAGATAGAGGTGAGAAGGTTGATGTCGATAGCATGGTAGAAGGAATTGATGTCGCTGACCCAGCCAGCAAAACAGACCCGCTGGGAGATGCCTAAGTCCTGAGCCATGTCCAGCAGCTTCTGCCGGTCCTCGCCGTCTCCCGCCACCACAAGCTTCAGGTGCGGGTTCTGTTCAGCTGCAAGCTTCATGGCCCGCAGCAGGGTGGGAATATCTTTTACCGGGGAAAGTCGGGCGGCAATCCCGGCAACCACGTCGCCGTCTTCCACGGGAAACTGAAGGGATTGAAAGTATTCCTCCCGGCTCATTGTGCGGATTGGCGTTTTAAAGTCAATGCCGTTATAGATGGTATAGATTCGATCAGCGGGGAAATCGCGTTCGATCAAGATGTCGGTCATGGGATCGGAAACACCGATATAATAATTGACTCTGCGTAAGGCCAGCATATTGGTGGTACCGTAAGAGAGCCTGGCAACGGGCCGCCCAAGGTAGTCCAACCGGTAATCGCTGTGCACTGTAGTTACTACAGGGGCGTGCACATATTTTTTGATAAGGTTTCCCATCAGATTTCCGCGGGCGCCATGGCAGTGTATAATATCAATCTTTTGATTGCCGATCAATTTTTTCAGTTCCCTCAAACCCACAATAGGATTTCCGGATTCTATGACGTCAATGGGGATTCCCATATTTTCCGCATCTTCAGAAAACTCTCCCTTGCGAAAGCAGACCAGCCGTGCATCAATATACCGGTTGAGCTCTTTCAGAAGGTTGAGTACGTGAGTTTTGGCGCCTCCTGTATCGCCGCCGCCGATCAAATGAATCACTCTCATGTTCTATTTTTCTTCCTTTCTCCGGACCGAGATGATTGGGAGCCTGGGCTCTCGGAAACTGTCCGGCATTCAGCTTTCTCGTTAGCCGGAAAAACGGATTTGCCGAGGGGGCTTTTTTGGCGCGGTTCTGCCGTTGATTCCCTTGGTTCCAAAAGAGGAAGAGAGCGGAATTTTTCCAGAAACCACACATCCTGTGCGGTAAATTCCATTCCGTTGAGGTAGTTGAGAATTCCAGCGTCCGAGGTAAAATCAAAAATCAGCCGGTAGGAGTAGAGCGCCTGATAGGGATACCCAGCTTTTTTATTTACGTAGTTTTTGCCGTATTTCCCGTCCCCGGCCAGAGGATGGCCAATGGAAGCGAAGTGGGCGCGTATTTGATGGGTCCGTCCGGTGAGCAGCTCTACTTCCAACAGGGAAGATTCGGTTCGTTCTTCCAGAACACGATACTTAGTTCGGATGCTTTTTGCATTTTCTGTCGGTTTTTTGCTGATATAGACCCGGTTCTGCGCCTCATTCTTTTCCAGATATCCCGTGAGCAATCCCTCTTTTTCCGACAAATGACCGCATACCACGCAGAGATAGAGCTTATGCATCTCCCGCTTTTTTACTTTTTCGTTCATAATCCGAAGAGTCTCAGCGTTTTTGGCAGCCATCACGATACCGCCGGTGTTTCTGTCAATCCGGTTGATGAGCGCCGGAGCAAAGGAACTTTCTTCTTCCGGAAGGTATTCGCCTTTTTCATAGAGATAATGCTTTACCCTGGCGATCAGGGAATCAAAATGATAGTTTTCGTCCGGATGGACAATCAGGCCGGGTTTTTTATCGAGAAGCATCAGGTTCCCGTCTTCATAGAGAATATTGAGCTTGTTGGGCGCCTTGATAAAATCGTGTTCCCGTTCGTCTTTTTGGAAAAATTCGTCCTTCAAATAAAGATTCAGCACATCGCCTGGCTGAAGGCGTGTGGAAATTTCACACCGCTTCCCGTTCAGTTTAATATCCTTTTTTCTGATACTTTTGTAAAGCATTGACTGCGGAAGGTTGGGATAGGATTTCGTCAGAAATTTATCCAATCGCTGATTGGCGTCATTTTCTGCTATGACTACGGTTTTCAAGAGGACGCTCCTTTCTTGCAAGCCGTTGTTCGCCGTAAAGTAAAAAAGAACCGGGGCAGGGAGAGGACGATACCGATGCCCAGAGCGATGGCGATGGCTATTTTTATGGTTTCCAAGCCCTTGCTCAGGGCCAGGGAATTATCGCTCATAAAGAAATGATAGCCAGTGTAATAGATTCCGGCGCCGGGGACAATGGGGAAGATGCCGCAGATCAAAAAGATGGTAACAGGTTCCCTGCGTGCAAAAGAGAAAATCCGGGAAAGCCAGGCAAGGGCTACTGAGGCGAAAAAGGAGGCGATTACAGTATCTGCCCCGAAGCCCATGGAGGCCAGGTAGACCAGCCAGCCGGCCCCTCCAGTAATCCCGGCGAATACATATTCTTTTCTCGGCGTGTGGAAGATAATGGCAAAGGCGATCGTAGCGATAAAGGCAACGCCGGTCTGGAAGAGCCAATTGAGTAAGACAGACCAAGAAATCACAGAGGCATACCTCCTGTTATGATAGACATCAGCCGGATGACTACGCCTACGCCAACGGCGATGCAGCCGCCTACCAGCACGGCGTCGATCATACGGATGGTACCGCTGAGATAATCGCCGTTGAAGAAATCCCGAATGGAAGTGGTCAGAGCCACCCCTGGCACAAGCCGGATGATGGAGCCGATGATAACCTTGTCGATATTGTTTCCCAATCCACACAGCACAAGCAGCACACTGCAAAGCGTTACAAAAGCGCTGGCCGAGAGATTGGTTAAAAATTTGGAGAGGCTGTGCGTGGAGGTGAAATGCAGATAAAGCTCCAGAACAAGGCCGCAGAGAAATGCGGTGAGCGCATCAAAGGGGCTGCCTCCAAACAAATAACTGAAGGCGGCACTTCCTACACCACAGGCCAAAACCGCCAGCGGCAGGGGAGAATAGGGGAGCCCCTTGATATTCTCCAGGATCCGGAAGGACTCTTTCACACTGTGTTTCCCGGCAGCTATTTCGCGGGAGAGCTGGTTGACAGCGGAGATCCGTCCAAAATGTATGGCCGTATTGGGAAAATGTTTGAGCTGAGTGGTGTGCTTTACTCCATTTTCCACACCATTTGCGAAGATGGCGTTGGAAATCACATAAACGTTAAAGGCGTCTGCGTGAAAGGATTTTGCCACCCGCTCCATCGTCTCCTGGACACGGGATATTTCCGCTCCGTTCACCAGGAGCGTTTCTCCCATGGCGAAAGAGAGCTCCAGAATGCTGTTGTTGTCGCTCATGACCGATCAGTCTCCGTTCCGAGGGTTTCATTTGCGCAAGAAATATTTTATCAGCTGCAAAAAACGGGCCTAACATTTCCTCATAGTGTCTGCCTGCGTACCGTCTTAAAGAATGCCTGCAAGTCAGAGGCATGGGATTACCTCGTCTGTGTTTCGTACCGGCAGCCCATGTCTCTTGAAATCCAGCCTTGCTGCCTTCGAGTTCAAAGCTGTTTTTTGTTTTTTCGCTGCATTCGCTTCTGTCTGCGGATATCGCTTCCAATGAATTCCAGCATGCCGTAATTTCCGGTGATGCGGGAAACAAAGCGTTCCCCGTACCGTTTTTCCAACTCCTTCAGCGTCAGGTTTGTGCTGATGATGGTAGGACGTTTCGCCAACATTCTGGTGTCGATGACATTGTAAAGCGCAGCGTTGACATACGCTGAAGGAAATTCCATACCCAGGTCGTCCAGAATAAGCAAATCGCAGGCGATGAGCTGGGAATTGGTGTCTCCAGCGCCATCCAGATCCGTTCTGTCAAACCGTTCCTTTTCCAACGCCACGGCAAAGGTTTGCGCGGAACCGTAGATGACGCCGTACCCTTTTTGGACGGCGGCATTCGCAATGGCCAGGGAAAGATGGGTTTTTCCAAGGCCGGTGCCGCCCTTGAAGAAGAGGTTGGATGAGTCGGCCCGGAATTTTCCTGCATATTCCTTGCAGACACGGAGAATGTTACTCATCTGCTGATAGGTTCGTTCGTCTTCCTTGTAATATTCCAATGAAAAGGAGTCAAAGGTGCTTTCGGAGAGAGGTACATCCATACAAAGCTTTTCATAGGCCATCTGCCGCTGCAGCGCTTTCAGGCAGCTGCACATCCTGCCGTCCTGAAAACCTGTGTCACGGCATTTTTCGCAGATATACTGCGGCGTGATCTCCCGCTCTGTAAAACCATTTTGGGAAAGCAAAGCGGAAAATTCTGCTTTCAGGGCCAGGCCGGTCGCCTTCAACTTTTCCAGTTCCCGCCGTACGTCTCCGCCGCTGATCACCGTTTTAGCAGCCCTGGCTGAATTCACCGCCATTTCTTCTCGTATTTCCCTTGCCCTGGGGCATTGGCGGTAGAAATTCTGCAGGCCCATCTCGGCGGTCTGCTCCGCCCGCGTTTTTCTGCGGGCCAGCTCTGCACAAGCTTCCTCGTAAATTCTTTTTCCGTATCCCATTTATAAATCCTCCGGCGGGTCAAAGAAACTCATGCGTTCCAGTTCGTCGATATCGTAGCTTTTCTTGTTTTCCTCTTCATTTTTTCTAAACTGTTCGTCTGCTGTAACCTGGGCCATTGAGGTGAAGCCTGTTTTGTGCCAGCGTTCAAGAATTTTGTTCATATAACCGATGTGGAATTTTCCCAGGTTGTCCACGCAGCGCTCATAGGCGCCGGACAGCATTTCCTGGGAAAACTTCCATTCCTTCACCCAACGGAAGGCGGCATCTTCCTCTTTCTTGCTGGGCGAACGGCGGGAAAGCCCCGCAGCGGATTCCACCCGTCCCCAAGCCAGCCTGCGCTCACTGAGCTCCTGCAGCTTTTCTTCAGCGGCCTCCAGTGTGAAAATGTTGCTCTGCGCCCAGTCCCGGGCTACGGATTCAATGTAAGCGGTTCCTGTTTTTCCCACATCTTTGGCATAGTGAAGGATCATGACGATCACTTCAACCGGGAGGCCGTAATCATCGCAAAGAGAAAGCAGGGTAGAGGAAAGAGCGGGGGAAATGGTTTTTCCCAATGTGATCTCCGCTTCCTGCATGAGAAAACGGATTTCATCAGATTCCTTCATCCTGGTGGCCAGATAAAGACCATCCGGCTTGACAAGCCTTTTCGGTTTTTGTAAAGCAGGTGTCTTGACTGTTTCCTTGGCAAGATTTTCTGGTATTGCCGGTTCCACAGCTGCCGACTCACGCTTCAGAGGCACTGCGGGAACGGACGGGGCAGCAGCCTTGGTAACGTCAGCTTCTTGGAGTTTTGAAACAGGAGGATGCAGCTGCTCCCCGTTTGCGGCAAGCAGGCCGCAGTCTGTCCAATAATCGAGCGCATCCAGCGCGCTATCTATACTAATCCCCAAAGCAGAGGAGAGCGTTTCCGGAGTAAAGGGCTCTCCTGTGTGCCGGAGAATCCACAAAATCACCTGAAGCTGCTCTTTGCCGGCCAATTTCAGGTGCCTGTCCACCAAAACACTGGGTACGGCAAAAATTGCATTCCAGTCTCCCAAATTCAGTTGATATCCCATATTCAAAACCCGTTTCTTTTCGTAAAATATCCACTGGCTATTGTAGCATAGATTCAAATATTAAAAAAGTGTAACTTTGCCTTGACTAGCAGTTTTTTTTTTAGTATAATAACGAAGCGGTCAAAAAAGTATGATTGCTTTGTGCTGGTGTGGCTCAGTTGGTAGAGCAGCTGATTCGTAATCAGCAGGTCAGCGGTTCAAGTCCGCTCACCAGCTCCAGAGGCCTTTCAAGGATGATCTTGAAAGGCCTCTTTTGGTATTCTGGCGGAGGAAGCTTTGATGAAAGAGTATATCGGAGAAGAATTTCAGGAACTGATATTGGAAGATCAGAGCGTTGAGAAGTGCGTTTTCGAAGACTGTATCTTTGAAAACTGCAAATTTCAGGAGCTTTTGCTGAAAGGCTGCCTGTTCAGCGGCTGCGTTTTCATCAAATGCCGGTTTTCTGGGCTCCACATAAAAAATACAGAGGCATTGGGCAACACCTTTCGTGCTTGTTCTTTAACGGGAGTCAATTGGTCAGATCTATTAGAGGAGAAAAAGCGGGAAATGGGCTTTCTGCCCTTTGATCTTTTGGAACGCTGCACGGTTCGTCACAGTGTGTTTTATCGATTGAACCTGAGAAAATTTGATTTTACCGGCTGTGATCTGGCCGGCAGCTATTTTGACGAATGCGATCTCTCAGAGAGCAGTTTTCGGGAAGCCTTATTAAAGGGTTCGTCCTTTTCACAAAATAATTTGTCAGCAGCGGATTTTAGAGGGGCTGCAGATTATTGCTTTTCTCTGACCAATAACAGAGCGCAGAAAGCAAAATTTTCACTTCCTGAGGCGGTAAATCTGCTGGCTGCGTTGGGTATCGTGATTGAGGACTGAGCGTGTGAGAAACAGTTAAGAAGAGGATAGGAAAAGAATCTTGTCTTTTCCTATCCTCTTTTGGCAGTTTGCAGTCTGACTGGGAAACTAAAAAACAAGCAGAAGCAAGGTGCCTGCCACAATAAGTACCAACCCTGCGGCAGATTTCCAGGTGAGCTTTTCCTTGAGGAACAACCAGGAAAACGCCACAGTAAACAGGATACTCAACTTGTCAATGGGAGCTACCAGAGAAGCCTGGCCAGTCTGCAGCGCCCGGTAATAACAGAGCCAGGACAGGCCTGTGGCAACGCCGGAAAAGATCAGAAAGAACCAGCTTTTCGTATCGATCTGCCGGATCCCTTTTTGTTTCCCTCGGGTGAATACGATGATCCAGGCCATGAGCAGCACGAAGATGGTTCGGATCGCCGTACCCAGGTTGGAATCGATGTGTTCGATGCCGATTTTTCCCAGGATGGTGGTCAGCGCGGCAAAGACGGCGGAAAGAACCGCATAGAACATCCAACCGTGTTTCCCCGCTTTCGGTTCCTCTGTGTTCCGTTTCTTTTCAATCATCAGGAAGGTACCGGCGCCGATTAAAACCATGCAGAGAGCCTTTCCCCAATTGAGCGGTTCTCCCAGAAAGAGAAAGGCCAGCAGCATCGTCAGCAAGATGCTGCTCTTGTCGATTGGCGTCACTTTGTTCACATCGCCCAGTTGCAGCGCCTTGAAGTAGCAGATCCAGGAGGCCCCGGTGGAAATACCGGACAGCACAAGAAAGAGAAGCGTCTTCGGTTCAATCGAAGAAAAATTTGGGACACCGGCAGTGAGAAAGGCCATCAGCCAGGCAAAAATAAGAACAACCCCGGTTCTGAGGGCGGTAGCCAAATCGGAGTCCATGTTCCGGATACCGATTTTCGCAAGGATTGCGGTAAGTCCTGCGAAAAAGGCGGAACCGAACGCAAAAAGGATCCACATCATTAAGAAACCCTCCCCAATAGAAATTTTTCTACTTCTTCCAGATGGGTGAATTTGATCTTTTCCCGTTTTTGAAGTTCCAGCAGCAGGCTGGCTCCAAAATCATGCAGGCACAGAGAGTCGAGCGTCTGTTTCAAAAAAGGCAGAGGATTCCCTTCGGAAAAGGCGCGGAGCAATTCGGCGTCGCAGCGGAACAGTTCGATGACAAGAGGCGCCAACTCGTACCAGGAAGGCGCAAGACAGGCGTCGGCACAGTCGATCACAGCCAGACGGCCGTTTCGGTCCACCAGCAGATTTTCTCCTGTTAAATCACCGTGCACCAGCACTCTAGGGGAAAGAAGCAGGCTGCGGGCACGCTGCCTCATTTCCTTTGCCAAAGAGGAAGGCAGTTTGTCCAGCCGCGGATTGTTAACCGCCCGGTCTAGAAGATCCACAGGGGCAATTAAGCCGTCGGCGGGACGGTTCAGCAGCTGCAATAGCCTCTGGAGCTGCTGAATGAAATCCAATTTTTGTTCACGGGAAGCAGTGGACAGAAAATTTCCTGCTTCCTGTCCCCGAAAATATTCAGAAATGAGATAGTAGAAATGATAGCTATCCTGAATTTCTCCTTGAGCAACGAGTCGGGGCATGGGAACGTCCAGGTCTGCCAAACGGCCGCAAACGGCGGCTTCATTCTGGAAGTCTGGGAGAGGATCGAGCCCGGATTCCATCGGGAAAAATATTTTTATCACATAATCTCCCACACGAAAAACTGCGTTTGTGCCGGGCGTTAAATTTGAAATCCCGGAACAGGGAAGAGCCTCGCGCCGGAAAATTTCCCGGATCAATCCATCAAAGGCTGGTATGGACTGGAACACACAGCCCCAGTCGGACCAATTTTCAATCTTGCCATGAAAGAATTGTTTCATAAGGACCTACTCTTTAAAATCCTGATACAAAAGGCTTGGCTGAATTCCAGTATTGTTTTGATATTTACCGCTGCTGTACCGTTCATATTCGCCGTGGATGTCGTGATAATAGATTTGGCAGATTTCCACGCCGGCGTAAATGCGGATAGGCTGTACGCAGAAGATTTCCAGGGTCCAGAATCCGGCGAAACCCACATCGCCGAATCCGGCGGTGACATGGATAAACAGCCCCAGTCTGCCGATGGAAGAACGCCCTTCCAGCATGGGAACAAAGCGATCAGTTTTTGTGAATTCGTTGGTACGTCCCAAATACAGCCTGCCTGGTTCCAAAAGAAGGCCATCCTTCGGAATAATCAGTTTTTTGACTGGGTTGGGCATCTTCATATCAAGCTGCCTGTTTTCATAGACCAGCAGCTCGTGATGGAGGGACAAGTTATAGCTGTTGGGATTCAGGCGTTTGGGGTCATAAGGCTCGATGACAATCTCTTTCCCCATGTGTTTTTCAATTTCTTTTCCGGAAAGTATCATACTCCATCCTCCTCATTCAGTTTGTAGTCAAAACAATCCTCCAGAATTTGAAAGCCGATTTTCTGATAAATCTTGTTGGATATGGGATTTGCTTTATCTACAAACAGAGTACAGTATTTTTTTCCCTCCGCCAGCTTTTCCCGGCAAATTTCTGCCACTGTGCACTGCGCATAGCCATGTCCCCGATGTTCCGGGGGAGTATAGACCCAGGAAATACCGGCCCCATGAGGCAGCGCACGGTTGGAAGCCGCCAGAGAGACGGCAGTTCCGTCCGGTTGCTCGAACAGATAAACTGTCTCTTTTTCCACATATTGAGAGAATTTTTCCTGAATTTCTTTCTCAGACGGGCTTTCATGGACTGCTTCCCGCTGAAAAGCAAGCCCCCACTCTGTTAACATACCCAGATCGGCGGGCACTGCCTTTCGGACATGGCCGGGCGCCCGGGGAGGTTCAATGAGTACCTCCAGCACCATAACATCCATGCCTGTCCTCATGTGAAAGGTTCCGCCATAGGCGGGAAGGAAGGCTTCGCATAAATCTTTCCGGGCGTTAAGACCGTGGATCACAATGCCGCTTTGCTTCAAATGCTTCGCCAGCTCTGTCGCAGCGGCTGGGGCGTGTGTCTCTCCGGGGACAGCGTTCAGACATAAGTTCCAGGGCAGCGTGTTGCCGAAGAGAAGGAGGGGCTCTCCCTGTTCTTCGTAGCGGCCGAACAGCAGGCCGGGGTGGCAGGCCTCTCCGCTATGGGACTGCGCATTTCCCATGTTCAGCTGCACGGCAGCCTCATACTTCAGCAGAAAACCTCTGTTATCCTCTAAAAAATCCTGCGGGGTCTGGTACAGCTTGCATTTCAAAACAATTCCTCCTTAGTCTTAACGTTGCCTGCGAATGGGACTTAAACTCAGTTTCCCTGCGAACAATTTGCGGCGTCGATAGCCAAAACAATCATCAGAGAAAGTAAAGCGTCGGCAGGGTTCACCACGTCGATCACATAGGTATCCGTCCATTGGAACAGCTGCTTTGACGCCTGCATGATCAGATTTCCGGCAGGATCGGTCACTGTGTAATCCCAGGCAAACAGATCCCCGTTCACTTGCCAGCCGTTGCAATCCAGCGTATAGGAGGGACGAAAAAAGGTGAACTCTTTCTTGATCTGCCCTAAATATTGCCCCTGTTGATAAAGGGCGAATCGCGGGAGAAAGGTGAGCACTTCCTCCTTTACAGTGCCGACATGGAAACCGGTTCGGTCATAGATTTCAAGGCAGTGTCCCCAGGAAAGCTTTCCCTTAACGGTGAAAGCAACGGCTCCGGTCTCATCGAAGATGTCATAGCTGTCAAACCAGGAAAAAAAGCGCTGTTTAAACAAAAGCTGCATAACACAGGTCACGTTCCTTTCTTTTGAGAGTATTCGGAGCATTGATACAAACGGAAGGAACAAAACGTTCATTTTTTACACAAGATCAGGGCATGGTTACTCATGCCTGTGCAGCTTTCATGGGTTGTCATTTGGTCATACAAAGGCCGCATGATCTCGAACTGTTCATCTGTCATAGTATTTACTATCCCAAGAGCGATAAAAAAGTCTGTTCCCAAATTCTTTATGACAGATAATCCATGCTTTTGAGCAAGCCGTTTTATTTCTTCCGGAGTAGTATAAAAAAATGTATCGGGTCTCAGATCATCTTCGCCTTTTAAAAGTACCAACTCATTGGCGGTTTCATTTGGATAGTGGGTACTGTCATAAATGCAGGCGCCTGCATATACGCCAATTTTGTTAATGTAAGAAAAAGCGAGGATGCCGCCGTCTTTGCATACTCTTTTGCACTCGCTAAAGACGAATTCCCGCTCATGCTGTGGAAGATGATACAAAGGACCCAAACACAAAACAACGTCATAACTGCTGTCGCTGATAGTATCCAGATTAGTTGCATCCCCGAGTTCACAGGTTACATTTGCATATCCTCTATCTTTAATAGCACGTTCAAATAACTCTATATGAATCGGAACAATGTCTATCCCATGATACGCGCTGCATTTATCAGCAAAATATAAGCCGTAATACCCAGTTCCGCAGCCTACTTCAAGCACCTTGTCATCGGGTTTTACAAAACCCTCTAAGTGCTTTTTCGTGTAATGAAACTCAAGACTTGTATTTCTATCGCTGGTCGGCCTGCCACGTTCTTTTCCGGAACTATATTGCATCAAAATTTTATCTTTGTTTTTGGCCATCATGAAATCCCCGCTTTAAAGAAACGATTGACTATTTTAAAACTTTCCGTACAACTACTCTGCCTTCTCGTTCAGCGTATTTGGTAAAACCGCATTTTTCATACATTGCCAGATATCCTCTGAAATCTTCATCTGTATCATTGAGTATCTTATCGACGTAGGCCTCGACTAAATCATAACCATCGTTGACTGCATCTTTGCAGACACGCTCCAACAATTGCGTGGCAATGCCCTTTCTTTGCATCTTCGGTGCAATTACAAAGCAGAATACGGATTTAATTCTGATGCCCGCATGGTATTCCTCTATGGGCCAATAAGAACGCAGATAATCGATGCAGTACCGGCAATTCCCATTTGCGTTGCACCAGCCCACGATCTCGTCGCCGCAATATGCGAGGTAGCCCTGCAGACTACCGGTACTGACAAATTGAATGGCGCGCTCCCTTCTTTCTTCACAAGTCGGAAACCAATGGTCGCCGTTCCCAACATAGGAATCATCGCTGCGCCAAGTTACGCAATAGCATTTACCGCTATTGGTGTTCACGTTGTGGGGCGTCACATCAAAGAAGCGGGCGTAATCCTCCGCGAGGTCGGGAGTAAGTCTGCGAATCTCAATATTCATTTTCTTTTTCCCTTCAGAAAATTTATGCTGCTTTCCATAAACTACTTTGTTTTTTTATTATACGATACTGACTCGGAAAGTACAATGTAAAAAATAATTGCATTTGCAACTGGATTGTTCTTGCCATCAAGAGAAAAATCAGGTAAAATTAATTTGTTGCAATTGAAACTTTTTGTGAAGGATTGAGTAGTTTGTCAATGAAGGAAAGAATACGTCCTTATTTGGGAGACAGGGAGTTTTATAAAACGGTGGCGGTAATCGCCATCCCAATCTCCCTGCAAAGCCTGATTACAATCGGGGTCAACATGATGGACACCATCATGCTGGGCAGTATGGGGGAGGTGGCGCTTTCAGCGTCTTCCCTGGCAAACCAGTTTATCAACATTTTCCATATCTGCTGTATGGGAATTGGGATGGGCGCGTCGGTGCTCACCTCCCGTTTTTGGGGGATGCAGGACAAGGATTCCCTGCGCAAGACAATCACCATCATGTACAGGCTCTGCTTCGTCTTTGGGCTTTTGTTTACAGCTGCAACCATAATAGCGCCAGACGCCTTGATGCGGATTTACACCTCAGACGAGGAGGTCATTCGAGCAGGCGTCAGTTATTTCCGCTGGTCCGTACCCTGCTATTGGCTGTTGGGTTTCTCTCTGACCACTACAATCGTTCTGCGGAGCGTGGGCCAGGTGAAGCTGCCCCTGCTGTGTTCCGTGATAGCGTTTTTTATCAATATTTTTTTTAACTGGGTCTTTATCTTCGGCAAACTGGGGGCGCCCCGCATGGAGGTGGCAGGCGCGGCCGTGGGAACGCTGATCTCACGTACCTTTGAGTTCCTCTTTATCTGCGGCTATTTTCTTTTCTTTGACAAAAAAGTAAGCTATCGCGTCAAAATGATACTGATGAAATGCGGCGATCTCCTGAAAGATTACCTGCGTATCAGCATCCCCGTGCTTGTGAGCGATGGGCTGCTGGCCTTCGGGAACAGCGCTGTGGCAATGGTGATGGGCCGGATCGGCAAGGAGTTTGTATCAGCAAACGCCATTACTATGGTGGTGCAGCAGCTGAGCACAGTGTTTATCCAGGGGATCTCCAACGCCAGTTCCATTATCACTGGCCATACCCTTGGCGCGGGGGACACAGAAAGGGCACAGCGGCAGGGCGTCACTTTCCTGGGGCTCGGTACCGTGATAGGCGTCTTGGCGGGCGGCCTTATTATGATTCTCAGCTGGCCTGTGATCAATTGCTACAATGTGACGGGGGAAACCAAAGCCATTGCCGAACAGCTGATGCTGGCTGTGGGCGTGATCGTCATCTTTCAATCCATGAACTCTATTCTCACAAAAGGCGTACTGCGGGGCGGCGGGGATACAAAATTCTTGATGCTTGCGGATATCCTGTTTCTGTGGATCGCCTCCATTCCTCTCGGCTATCTGGCGGGCCTTGTATGGCATCTGCCCGCGTTTTGGATTTATACCTTCCTGAAGATTGATCAATTTATCAAAGCTGTCTGGTGTGTGTTCCGGCTCGGCAGTAAGAAATGGATTAAGAAGATTTGACTTGTACATAAATGAAGGGCTGGAGAGCAGTTCAAAGCCGCTCTCCAGCCCTTTCTATGCTTTTCAACCCATGGGGGTAAAGTCAATGACGACTTGAATACCATTGTCCTCCTCGGCGGCGGAAAGCTTAACTCTGTCACCGGGCTGTACCAGCACAATTGTCTCAAATTCTGCACAGTCCACCTTGTAAATCTTCTTTCCGGAAATCAGATAGGCATAGGAATTGCCGTCCTGCACGAGGTATTTGATATCGTCCACGGTCACGGTCTCCATGGTGGAATCCTCTGCGGGAACACCGGAGCCTTCCAATATTCCGTTTTCGGCCAGAGCATTTTTATACTTGGCCATAACTTCCCTTTGCGTGGTCGCAGTAACGACGATATTATACCGTTCCACATGGATCAACGCATACTGTTTGACCAGACTTCCCTTGTCCTTGAGGGTCATGATATAGGTGGGCTGGCCCTCTACATTGATAACGGAGGGGAAGGAGGCTGTGTATCCCAAATTTTGTACTTCACCTTCTGCAGAACGCATGACGGAGTATTCTTCTGCCCCGGGAATCCCATAGTAGCGGATCTCTCCGGTACGGGAGTTCATCAGCACAAAGCCGATATTCGATTGGTCGGAGGCGACGCTGGTGACGCCTGTGAAGACCCAGACGTCGTCGTCGAACATTTTGTAACCGAAATCCGCCGTGACATGCTTGCAGTCTTTTTTGGCAAAAACGCTGTTGAAGAATCCGCCGGAAAGTTCACCGTACCAATCGTAGAGCTGGGTCAGCAGGTCTCCGTCATAGACAATGTCCACCCAGTTGGGAATATCGTCTACGTCGTAATACTCGGTGTCTCCGGTAATCGCGTTGAGGATCACAGCGCCTTTCACAGTGGTTCCGCCAAACAGGAACACATCCTTTTTCAGCACTGCGGTGACATAGTAGGGCGTGCCGTCCTCGCTGATTTCAAAGTAACTCTTGCCGAACATAGCGGTACGGTACCGGAACCGGAGGTGCCGGCGCAGATCCTTGCTGAAATAGGCGGATTCCGCATACTGCATGGGCTGCTGCAGTTCCACGTATTTGCTGGTATTTGCTACGGGATCCACAGCGATGTATCCAGGAATTCCTGTGCCCTGGTTGGCCCACCAGCGGAAGAAATCAGCATATTCCAGGGGGGTAACCTTCATGGGTTTACCCCCAAGATTGATCTGCGTATAAAGAGACTCGTTGATTTCAAACTGGCTTACAAGTTCATTGAGCGAGCCCAGCGCCCTGGCGCCGATAATGCGGGCGCTGTCTGTGTCCATAAGAGCGATGTCTGAGATGGTTTCTGAAGGAGGGGTGTCCTCAATGAAATTTCTGGTTTCAATATCGCCGGCGATGGAAGCGTATCGCTTTGCATGGAACAACTCGGAAGAAAAGAAGGAACCTACCACGCCCACTACAGCAACAGCTGCAGCTGCGTAAATAAAATACTTTCCAAGGCTTTTTTTGCCGGATTGGGAATCGGTCACAATGGTAAAGCTGCCAACCGCGCCCCGCATCTCAGAGCCTTGGGAGGCGGCGGCCTCCAACTTCAGCCCCGCATTGAGGATAAGCTCTAACAGGCCGAACACGAACAGTACGGCGCACACCGTAAACCAGGTTTCCGTGGACTGAATGTTGTAGGCGGGCAGCATGACATAGTCATACACAACGAACGCAATCAGCGTAAGGACAATGGCGATCATATGGCGCTTTGCCCTGCTGCCTTTTTTTTCATCCTTCTTTTTTGACATAATACTTTATTTCTCCTTTATCCGGATCGATTACCGGTCAATAGGGGCATTATACCACGCGGAGGCATCAGGCACAAGCAAAGTATGGCGAAAGGGAGTATTAAAATTCCTGTTTCTGAAAAAACCGGCAGGAAAGTAAGTAGGAAATCACATAGAGCAATGCAGCGGCAACTGCGAGCATTCCAAACAGCAAAACAGGGGAGGCGGCGGCAGCGGCCGCTGAAATGGAATCCAGGAAGGCCTTGTCGATGATACCGGTCTTATAAAGTACTGCTCCAATTCCAATGGGGACAAAGACCAGAAGCATAAAGATAACGGCTACGGCATTCTGACCCAATTTCAGGCAAACCGGCAGCATGATGGCTTGGAGAGCCAAGATCAGGAGCAGGACGGCTGACAGCCAGAGATAGGACAACGCGTTTCCCGTGAGGACATTGGCCAGCATGGTCAGCAGAGTGAAGACGGCGGCGTCAACCAGGCCGAAGACATACTTGGAGAAGATAACTTTGTTCCGGGAAATGGGGGATGCAGAAATAAAGCGGTTCCAGCCGGAAGTCTTATCATATTGAAGGGAATAGGTGGGGGACATGGCTCCAAAAGCAATCATTATGCCAATCGTGGGGGCTAAAACACTTTGAGATCCCGTCACAACAGCAAAGGCCAGAAAGATCACGCACATCAAGGCACAGATACATGTTTCCCTTTTTGTGCTGGCAAAATCCTTATATAGCAAACCTTTCATGTGTTTACAGACCTTCCTTTCCTTGCCTTTTCCCCTTGATGCTGTAAAGCATGATATCCTCCAGGGAAGCGGGTTCAACCTGATAGCGGGCTGGCAACTCATATTTCTTTACCAGCGCAGTGACGCCAAATTCGCTTTTGCGCATTCCGGTGACAGATGTTGGAGAAAGTGACTGCAGCTCCGCTTCTGAACATTTCAGGATTCCGAAACTGTCCAGCAGGAGGTCCTTTTCTGCGGAGAGCACCAGCTTTCCCTTGTGCAGGAAGGCGACATAGTCTGCGATTTTTTCCAGATCATCGGTGATATGGGAAGAGAGGAAGACGCTGTGTTGCTCGTCCTCAATGAATTCGAACAGGAGGTCGAGGATATCATCCCGTACAATAGGGTCCAAACCACTGGTAGCCTCGTCCAGGATTAGCAGCTTCGCTTTATGGGATAGAGCGGCTGTCAGGGAAAGCTTCATGACCATACCCCGTGAGTATTCCTTTACCTTTTTGGCAGGATCAATCTCAAAGCGGCTGAGAAACGCCTGGAATGCCGCAGAATCCCAGTTTCGATAAATAGAGGACAGGGCGGTTCCCAGGGCTTTTGCATTCATTTCCGGAGGGAAAAAGCCGGAATCCAGCACCAGGCCAATATCTTCCATCACAGTGCGGTCTTTCAGCGGATCCTTTCCCAAAAGCAGTACCTCCCCGCTGTCCTTTCCGATCAGGCCCAGCATGGCCTTGATCGTCGTACTCTTACCGGCGCCGTTTTCTCCGATAAAACCCATGATACATCCCATGGGAAGGGAAAGACTGATGTTGTCCAGGGTAAAGCCCTTATACTCTTTCCGGAGGCCCCGGAGGTCAATGGCATTTTTCATTGTCGTGATCATCTTCCTTTCTCCGGCCAAAATTTTCCGGCATCAGCGGAGCCTTTGCTCCGCCTTGGAACACCGAATTCTGTATGGCCGAAAAACAAAGCTGCAAGGCTGAAGGATTCAGCCTTGGTTAAGGCTATCGATAAACCGAAAATCCACCCCGTTCGGAAGGGGGAAAGGTGTGGAAGGGGACCATCAGGGTCCCTCTTCCGCGTTGATTCAGAGAAATTTTGCAGGAAAATGGATATTTTTAAGACACAAAGTTACTTAGCAAAATTCCCCAGCTTGGCGAAACGGCCTTTTTCGACAAGCTGGCAAGGCTGAAGGATTCAGCCTTGGTTTTCCTCAAATAGAATGGCGATTGTAGTGCAAAGTTCCTTTTGAGACATGCCGCACATCCGTGCAATTTCTACTGCTTTATTGAGATGTTCCTCCAACTTCCGCAGTTGTTCTTCCCGAACAAACTCCATGTTCTTGCCGGCCACAAAGCTTCCCTTTCCAGGGACAGAATAGAGAAAGCCTTCCCGTTCCAGCTCTTCATAAGCCCGTTTGGTGGTGATTACACTAATGCGCAGTTCCTTTGCGAGCAGACGCATGGAGGGAAGGGCGTCCCCTTCCGATAACTTCCCGGAAATAATCAGGGATTTGATCTGCTCGCAGATTTGTTCATAAATGGGTTTTCCACTTTGATTGCTGAGAATAATATCCATAGTTTACCTCGATATAGTCTTCTGCAGATGAAATATCGTATATATTGATTATATACAATATTCTCGATAAGTCAAGTGGGAAAGCAAAAAAGTTATGGGAGAAACCGAACTGCAAATGCGGGTACGTACAGGCAGAAAAAAAGCGAAAAAGTATCAAAAATACTTTCTCGCTTTCAAGCCAGCCTACATGCTATACATCTTTCAGTTTGGATTCATCCATATGGGCAAGAGCAAAAGCAACACATTGGTCGATAAATTCACTCCGGGTCAGGCCCAAGCGTTCCGCATACTCATCAATCTTCTGCAGGTTATCACTGGTCAGCCGGATGGTTACCTGCTGCCGTCTATAAGGTTTAGGAAGAAAGGTTCCCATGGTTGGTCAGTCCCTTCAATCTTCTTCTTGCATTATTTTATAATTTGTTCTACTATATAGATAGTATTCATAACAAATTTAATTTGAATTGAAAATCAATTCTAATGGAGAAAAGGGATGAAGGAAATGGATGGATACCATGAACTGTTTCAGGTCCTGTTTGATGCAGCGAGGCAGGCGGAAACGGAATTATGTAAATCTGGCGAAGTCCATGCAGAAGCTGCAAAAAAGATCCTGTCAAATGCGATAGACTGTTGTTATGACAGGATACAGGATTGGAGCGGTAGTCGGGAATAAAAAGAAGAAAATGACGTACCATAGTTAAAAATCCGCACGAAGTGGAGGTTTCTCTATGGTACTGCTACAAATTCTGATTTCCAGCGTGGTTTCGCTGGTTATCCTTTTTATCTTGACAAAGATAATGGGAAATAAACAGATTTCTCAGCTCAGTATGTTTGACTACATCATTGGCATTACAATTGGTTCGATAGCGGCGGAGCTGGCCACGGATTTGGAAGATCCGGTTCAGCCTGCCACGGCTATGATCATCTATGGTATTGTGGCGGTGCTCATTTCTTATATCAGCACGAAATCCAATAAAGCAAGGGCATTCTTTGCAGGAAAGCCTATCATCCTCATGACAAACGGACGGCTGAGTAAAGCCAAGATGAAGAAAGCGAGATTGGACGTGAATGAACTGCTGGCAATGGCCCGCATAGCCGGTTTCTATGATTTAAGCCAGATTGAAACCGCCATTTTTGAACAGAACGGAAACGTGAGTTTTCTTCCGAAAAGCTTATATCGGCCTGCTACGCCCGATGACATGAAGCTGCCGGTAAAAAAGGAAACCCTGCCGTTTAATGTGATCGTGGACGGAAAGGTTATGGAGCGGGAATTGAGCCTTGCGGGAAAGGATCCCCAATGGCTGAGGGAGCAGCTGCGGCAGATGGGCTACAAGAATCCGGAGGAGGTTTTTCTGGCTTCGGTTAGCCAAGCCGGGAAGCTCAGCTGTTTTGCCATGAAAGAAGGTAAATAGTTAATTATATAGAAAAGGCACTTCAAAATTTAGGCCGTCCGGGAAAGTATATCGCATGATTCTCCTGTACAGCCAAACTATATCGTTTGCTTTTTGCCGGAGTCCTTCGATCAACCGTTTATATAGAATGGAAGACGCCCTGAAACCTGCTGATTCATCAGGTTTCAGGGCGTCTTTGCAATCTATTCTTTTTTACTTTAGGGTACGGAAACTTCCGCCAATTCCTGTTGATGGGAAACAGGCAGCTGATACTGCTTTTGGTAGAGATTAAATGCATCCGTATAATCCTGTCCGCCGGCAGTTTTAATTTCGTTTAAGTATCCGTGGGTATCCATTACAGAATCCTTAATCTGAATAATACAAACAGCCACATTGGAACAATGGTCTGAAACACGTTCGTAGTTCGTCAGGATGTCGGAAAGAACAAACCCCAGTTCAATTGTGCACTGTCCGTTTTGCAGACGGCGGATATGACGGTTTTTCAGTTCCAGTTTCAAGCCGTCAATCACCTGTTCCAAAGGTTCTACACGGGAAGCGAGTGCAGAATCGTCTTTTTCAAATGCGTCTACGGTTAGGTTTAAAATGTCAACGATTGCCTGCGTCAGCACTTTGAGCTCATTCTGTGCATCCTCTGAGAAAGCCAAGCCCTTATCGTGAATTTCTGTGGCAACGCGCAGAATATTGACGGCATGGTCGCCGATCCGTTCAAAGTCGCCGATTGCATGTAGCAGCTCGGAAACCTCGTTGCTGTCGCTGTGGGATAGGCTTTTGCTGCTCAGTTTAACCAGATAGGTACCCAGCTTGTCCTCATAGAGGTCAATCTCTTCTTCCCGTTGGGTGAGGAGGTCCGCTGTTTTAGCGTCATAATCTGTAATCAGGCCGATACCGGTCAACATGGAATCGCGGGCTGTTTTCGCCATCTTTACTGTCAAGTTACGGCATTCGGCAATGGCAAAAGAAGGCGAGAGCAGAAGTCTGTCGTCCAAAAGCTCTTCTTTTGTGCTTTTTTCCCGAATGGTAATTTTGGCCAGCTTTTCCAGCTGCTTGGAAAAGGGCAGCAGGATCAGCGTGGTGAGGACGTTGAAGAGGCTGTGTACTACAGCGATGCCGACGGTGGATATAGGCTGGTCGATAAAATCGAAATGGAAGAACGCATTGAGAGCGTAGAAGCCCGAAAGGCAGATGACGGTGCCAAGCACATTGAAATAGACATGCACAGCAGTCACGCGTTTTGCATTCTTATTCGTGCCGATACTGGAGATTAGCGACGTGACACAGGTGCCGATATTTTGTCCCATGATGATGGGGATCGCCATCCCAAAAGTGATGCTCCCCGTCATGGAAAGAGACTGCAGAATGCCGACTGATGCGGCTGAACTCTGGATGATACCCGTCACGATGGCTCCCAGAAGAATACCTGCCAAGGG
>OJKJ01000106.1_pt1 | contig 69635 bp, 64 predicted proteins | sample 1596491 | NCBI WGS metagenome assembly OJKJ01 (sample SAMEA4350160, study PRJEB24818) | metagenome | biome: human; feature: gut; material: faeces | place: Denmark | collected 2013-09
CTATATATGAAGCCTTATTATTTTATTTACTAGCTAATAATAAACAAAACAAAATTTTACTCGTTTATAGGAAAATTCATGTCAAAAACATGTTTAATTTATGGTGTTAGCAAAGGATTAGGTAAGGCATTAGTCGAAGGATTCCCTGAAAATACAGACCATATTTACGGTGTTTCTCGCTCAAAACCTCCTTTTGAGCAAACTAATTTTACGTGGCTCCCTGCTGATTTAAATGACATTAATAGCGCGAATTCCATTAAGTCTGTTATTCAGAGTCAACCTATTCATACCTTAATTTATAATGTGGGTATATGGGAGAAACTCGCTTTTAGTGAAGAGTACCAATTTGAATCGACTGATGACATAGAGCTGCTGAATATGGTTCAGACTAATATCAGCGCCTGTTTATTGAACTTAAAAGCACTGTTACCCAATTTGCGTTTAGCGAAAAATAGCAAGATTATATTGATTGGTTCCACATGGGGTTTAGATAATCATAATGGCAAGGAAGTCACCTTTTCTGCTACCAAATATGCCATCAGGGGAATAGCTCAATCGTTAAGAGAAACATTACGGGAAGATAAAATAGCAATATCGGTTATAAATTTAGGTTATTTAGCGACTGAGTATCCACTCACTACCCCCGTTGACGAAGTCATTGAAAAAAGTCATGGGCAATTGATCCCATTACAAGACGTTGTCAATGCCGTGCGTTTTATCGCCAATACGAGCAATGCAACCTGCGTCAAAGAGATTACGATGCCAGCCATGATGGATACAAACGTCTAACCTATAAGAGGAAACAATACGTTTCCCCTTATAATGTTATGTATTGAAAGCTTATTGCGCGGTATTTTTAACCTGTAACTCAGTAATAAGCTTATTGATATATTCAACAACGACTTTGCTGGCTAAACCATAGTGTTTTTCATCGAACTCACTTTCCACTTGGCTAGGCTCTAAATTCAGTTCGACCGTATGTGCCCCATGTAATTTAGCTTCATGAACAAAGCCTGCAGCAGGGTACACATGGCCAGAGGTTCCAATAGAGATAAAAATGGTCGCAGATTCAAGGGATTGATAAATATAATCCATTCCAATTGGCATTTCACCAAACCAAACAATATGGGGCCTCAGTGGCTGAGGGAATTGGCAACAATGACAGCGGTCATCGACCGATAAATCCCCTTTCCACTCCAATACTTGATTTGACCAATTACAGCGAACTTTTAATAGTTCACCATGCATATGGATAACCCGCTGGCTTCCCGCTCTTTCATGTAAATTGTCTATATTTTGTGTAATTAACAAAAAGCGGTCACCAAAAATTTCTTCAAGCTGTGCAAGTGCATAGTGAGCAGCATTAGGTTTAATATTTTCTTGCTGTAACTGCCGACGTCGCTCATTATAAAAACGTTGTACTAATTTAGGGTTACGTTCGAAACCTTCAGGCGTTGCCACATCTTCAACGCGATGCTCTTCCCATAAACCATCCGCAGAACGGAATGTTTGGATCCCAGATTCGGCTGAAATACCTGCTCCTGTTAAAACGACAATATTGACATTTTTCATATTACCCAATCTATTATCTATATAAAAAGACCGGTTACGAAGTCGCTGGCGGCGTATACATTTATTCTTACGAGCTTTTTTCAACCTATAACGAAATCGCAACATCAAAGCTTCCTTTCATCCATATAACCAATAAACTTATATCATGTTAAATATTAATTGTTTTTATCATGTCATTACGACACAAACTTATAAACGCTGATTGTTTGAAATTTTTAAAATAATCAAGCTCCAAGTATATACTTTATTGGCATACTAACTATTTCCTTACCAGCACTGATGACATTATCTAAATGTTAACATACTAAAACGCATCATCTTGCTGAATGCAAATAAAAATATCAAAGGCATCGATTTTGTCACTTTTTATTCATAAAAATGACACTAATATTTCATAAATTCGCCATAAAACGTTCGTAACTGTAAAACAATAAAAAAACCTTTCTCGTTCACTCCCCGTGCAGTTAAAATACGCCTCGCAGATTTTACTGTGTTGCTAATTCACCACTAAAAGGGGTTTCATGGAAAAGTTTTTTGAAAGAGCGATGTATGCTTCACGTTGGATTTTAGCGCCTATTTATTTTGGGCTTTCACTGACACTATTGGCTTTAACCATTAAGTTCTTTCAAGAGCTATACCATATTTTGCCAAATATCCTTTCAATTCCTGAAGCTGACTTAATTTTAACGCTATTATCATTGATTGATATGGCATTAGTCGGTGGGTTATTGGTGATGGTGATGTTTTCTGGTTATGAGAACTTTGTCTCCCAAATGGATATCCCTGACAGCAGTGAAAAACTAGGCTGGCTAGGTAAAATGGATGCTTCATCATTAAAAAATAAAGTCGCGGCTTCCATTGTTGCTATTTCCTCCATTCACCTATTAAAAATCTTCATGGACTTGAAAAGTGTCTCAAATGACAAGTTGATGTGGTATGTCGTTATCCATTTAACCTTTGTATTATCTGCATTCGTTATGGGTTATCTAGATAAAATGACAAAAAAATAACCAGTAGAATTTATGCTAAAAGTGCCTAATTTAAATACCTAGGCACTTACCTATTCGCTAATCTCATCTTTATCTCCCTCGTCGATTTCCGCTTTGTGTTACCATCATTATCCTGAAGGTTAGTACCAAGGAACTTTACATGAGCCAACATTTTGTCGGTAAATATGAAGCTGAAATTAAATTTCATTTACCGGACCCGGATACTTTTCTGCATAAAATAAAAGCCGACTTGGCTGAACCCTTTACGGAAAATAATACAGAAACAGATTGTTTCTATGAAAACCCGCATCTACCACTAGCTGACAATGGCGTCAGTATGTGTGTACGTGAAATGGTGCCATCAGGCATAAAATTATGGATAGTTAAAGGGCCTGGAGCTTCTGAATGCAAAGCCATTAATATTGATGACTGCCGCCATGTACAAAACATGTTAACGACACTGGGATATCATTGCTACTTAACCACAACTAAAATAAGAAGCATTTATTTCCTGAATGACATCCACATTACAATTGACCACCTTAGTGGGATCGGCTGGTTTGCTGAATTTGCCATTATGACAGATGAGCAGGATTTACTTGAAGCTCTATATCAAAAATTGATGGCGACCGCCAAGCAATATGGGTTTACAGAAGAAATGGTGGAAACTCGTAGTTATAAGCAGATGTTTTTAGCTGCGCAGTAATCATAGGAAGAGCCAATAAGTTTTTAGAATCGTCTCCTAAAAACCATTGGCTCTCTAACCCTATAACCCTACTAATAGCTACTGCCCGCTAAGAATACGTGCAGGGTCTAATTTGCTTGCCCTACGAGCAGGATACCAACTAGCTAGTAAGCTCAATACAATGGTTGTAATTAAAACATAAACCACATCCATGACATGCAATTCAGAAGGTAAAAAGTCAATAAAATAAACATCACCCGATAAAATTGGATGGCCAACAATAGCCTCTACCACCTTAATCATGGGTGTTAGATTTAATGATATGACGACCCCAAGCACAACGCCAATCAATGAACCAACAAGGCCGCCCAACAAACCATACCATAAGAAAATAGCACGAATTTGCCTATCTTTTGCCCCTAAGGTGCGCAATACAGCGATATCACTACTTTTATCTTTAACTGCCATAACAAGGGTAGAAACAATATTAAAACACGCAACGCCAATCACCAATATCATAGCTAAGTACATGATACTTCTAACCATTTGAATATCATTATACATATAGCCATAATCGCCTATCCAACTTTTTACGACGACATGATGCATTGTTTTCAAGCCTGCATCATAAACGACTTGATCGGCAATAAATGGGTCTGTTGCTTTGATTTCAAACCCTGTCACACCATCCCCATAGTCGAGATATTCCTGTGCATCTGCGAGTGGAACGAGTGCTAACTGGTGATCGAGCAAACCACTAAGTTTAAAAATACCCGTCACCTGTACACGAATACGCTTAGGCTGCTGAATTTTCAAGCTAGCATCGGTATTTGGGATCATGATTGTTACCCAGTCCCCAACCTTCACATTCAATGCATCCGCCACACCTTGGCCTAAAATAATTGATTGTTTGCCTGCATCAAAATGTTGCCAAGCATCATTGAGAATGAACTGAGGTAACGCACTGACTTGTGGCTGAGTTTCTCGTGAAACCCCCATGACTTGAATTGCTTTTAAATTTGCACCACGTTCAAGTAACCCCGTAAAATTGATGTAAGGGCTAACACCTTCTACACCGGGCGTTTTACGGATAACTTGCTCAGCAAACTCCAAATCTTTATACGGTGGCTTAACAGCAAAAATTTGCCCATGGGGAACAACAGATAACACACGGTTATTTAATTCGCGTTCAAAGCCATTCATTGCGCTTAAACCGATAATTAGCACCGCGACCCCAAGAACAATCCCCAACGTTGAAACTATCGAGACTAATGAAACCATCCCTGTTCGGCGTCGACCACGGCTGAAACGCAGCGCCGTGACTAGTGAAAGAGGCAATTTAGACATTACCGAGCCCCCAAGGTAATTTCCTGTTGCAAATGCCCATCTCGCATTTCCAATTGGCGGGATAAGCGCCGAGCCAGAGTCATATCATGGGTGACGACTAAAAATGCGGTTCGCTGTGTTCGGTTTAATTCACCCAACAACTCAAAAATGGCATCTGCATTACGTAAATCAAGGTTACCTGTCGGCTCATCTGCCAAAACCAGTGCTGGCTCATTCACTAACGCCCTTGCAATAGCAACACGCTGGCGTTCTCCCCCTGATAATTCAGAAGGCCGATGCCCTGCTCGGTGTGCTAACCCAACTGCCTCTAACATTTCAGTTGCTTTAGAAAACGCAGTTTCTTTCGCAATCCCCCCAATTAATAAAGGCATTGCCACATTTTCAAGGGCAGTAAAATCCGGTAAAAGGTGATGAAATTGATAAATAAAACCGAGATCTTTATTACGAATAGCAGCACGCTCATCTGAGGTTAATTGATTTATATGCTGCCCACGAAAGATAACATTCCCTTCTGAAGGGGTATCTAAGCCACCCAATAAATGCAATAAGGTACTTTTACCTGAACCAGAACTTCCCACGATGGCCATCATTTCCCCACGCCCCATGGAAAAACTGACATTTTTCAACACTTGCGTCGACAATGTCCCTTCTTGATATGTTTTGCTTAATTTTTCACAGACCAGAAGTGGTTGTTTATTCATAACGTAAAGCCTCAGCAGGTTGAACCGCTGCTGCACGCCAAGAAGGATAAAGCGTTGCCAGCAGAGAAATCAGCATTGCACTTAGTGCAATAATTAAAATACCAGAGTAATCAAGCACAATAGGTAAAGAGACGCCTTTGGGTAATAAACCGATCAGCGGCATAATGACATTCAGTTGACTAGAAAGTATCGTGCCTAATATCGTGCCAATGAGTGAGCCAATCACCCCCGCTCCAGCGCCTTGGATCATAAATATCATTAAAATACGCCAACGTTTGAGGCCTAGGGTTTTTAAAATAGCCACTTCACCTTGCTTTTCCATCACTAACAGTGATAGCGAGGTAATAATATTAAATGCCGCCACTGCGATAATTAAGCTAAGCAATAAGCCCATCATATTTTTTTCCATGCGAACGGCTTGGAAAAACTCCCCTTTACGCTCCCGCCAGTCTTTCCATACTAAGCCAACTGGTAACGCTTGCTGACTTAGAACGTCAACTTGTAAAGGCTCATCTAAATATAAGCGCCACCCAGTAATGTGGCCTGCGGGATAACGTAGCATACGTGCGGCATCTTGTTGTGCCACGACCAGCTCACTCGTATCCGCTTCCCCATTTGTTTGGAAAATACCAGCCACAGTAAATAGGCGCTGACTTGGAATGCGCCCCATCGGTGTTAACTGACTCACGCCTGGAATAATTAAGCGAACCTCATCACCACGTTTTACCCCGAGTGTTTCTGCAAGTTTATTCCCGAGAAAAACATTATAACTGCCTTCTTTGAGGTCATTGCGTTGCCCGACAACCAGTTTATCCAATAACAGCGAAGATTCTTCGGGGTCGATTCCCCCCATAACGCCCACGCCAACATTGGTTCGGCTTTGTAATACCACATCAGATTGCACAATAGGTGCGATCTGGCTGACACCCTTTAAATGTTGTAGATCGGATATTGGATATTTTGCTGGGTCTATATTTCCAGAGGCAGAGGTTAAAATTGCCTGCGGCATATAAGCAAGTATGCTATCTTGTAACGATCGCTCGAACCCATTCATCACTGAGGTGACGGTTATCAATGCCGCAACCCCTAGTGTGATACCAATAGCAGATAAACTGGATACGAAACGCCCAAATTTATCCGCAGCACGCCCACGTAAATAGCGTAGGCCTATAAATAATGAGACAGATTGGTGCATGAAATCTATGATGCCCCTGTTGCCAAAGCGAAGTGTTCAGCGATAATAAAGGGTACGATTGATGAATGGAACCACCCGATGGTTTTTTTTCTGCTTTAAGTGCCTTTTTGTCTGACTTTCAGACGAATTACGAGTTAAAACTGATTGTTTTGTTATAAATTTTGTAGTTTAACTATTTGTTGATTAACTTAACTATTTTTCGTACAAAAATTGGCTATGTTTGGGCTAACTCTTGTTTAACTGCTTACTAATCGCTGTGAGATACCGAAGATTTCTATGTTGTCAAAATTTCGTTATGAACTCCCTAGTCGTAGTGGCGATGTTCGCCATTTAGGTTGCCTTATCGGGGCGGCTGGTGCACTTGAATGTGGAGAAATAATACAACGTCACCAAGGGCCTGTGATCATCGTGACACGTGATATGCAAAATGCATTACGTTTAAGAGATGAAATTCAACAGTTTACACAACACCCTATAGAGACTCTTTCTGACTGGGAAACATTGCCATATGACAATTTCTCCCCCCATCAGGAAATTATTTCTCATCGTTTATCGACACTGTACCGTTTGCCCAGTTTGCAAAAAGGCGCATTAATTCTTCCCGTCAATACATTGATGCAAAAAGTCTGTCCTGCTGACTTTTTAACCAGTCATGCCTTAGTGATGGCAAAAGGTGACAAACTTTCCCGTGATAACTTACGTAATGAGCTCGATAACGCTGGCTACCGCCATGTAGAGCAAGTCTTAGAGCATGGTGAATATGCCACACGGGGCGCTTTACTCGATTTATTTCCCATGGGTAGCTCGTTGCCGTTTCGTATTGATTTCTTCGATGATGAAATTGATAGCTTGCGAACGTTTGACGTTGACTCACAAAGAACACTCGAAGAAGTAGAGCAAATCAATTTACTCCCAGCTCATGAATTCCCGACCGATAAAGACGCTATTGAACGTTTCCGCAGCCAATGGCGCGAGCGCTTTGAAGTTCGCCGTGATCCAGAGCATATTTACCAGCAAGTCAGTAAAAATACCTTACCGACGGGTATCGAGTATTGGCAGCCTTTATTCTTTGCTCAGCCACTGCCATCTTTATTTGAATATTTACCGCCATCAAGTTTAATTGTTTCTCAGAGCTTACAAGAAGCGGCTGAACGCTTTCAGGTTGATACTCAGCAGCGGTATGAAAGCCGTGGTGTTGACCCAATGCGTCCATTACTCCCCCCTTCTGAGCTATGGTTAACTGTTGAACAACTTAATCAATCGTTAAAAAAATGGCCGCGTATTCAGTTATCCCTCGAATCTTTACCCAAAAAAGCGGCAAATACTAATTTAGATTACCTGCCATTACCGGATATCAGCACACAAGGGCAAAGCAAAACGCCGCTTGAAAAATTGCGTCAGTTTACTGAACAATTTGATGGAACCATCGTCTTTTCTGTGGAAAGTGAAGGCCGACGTGAAACCGTTACCGAGCTATTAGCCCGTTTAAAAATTCGCCCTGAAATTATTCAAAGCTATACTAGCCCTACTGACAGCAGATTTGCCATCACCATTGGTGCCGCTGAACACGGCTTTATTCAATCCGATATCCATAGGGCATTAATTTGCGAAAGTGACCTGCTTGGGGAGCGTGTTGTTCGTCGCCGGGCAGATAACCGCCGCACCATTAATACTGACACCCTCATTCGCAACTTAGCTGAATTACGCCCTGGGCAACCTGTGGTACATATTGAGCATGGTGTAGGCCGTTACCAAGGTTTAATTACCTTAGAAGCGGGCGGTATTAAAGCGGAATATTTAATTTTAACCTATGCCGGTGATGATAAACTGTATGTTCCTGTTTCTTCACTCCATTTAATTAGCCGTTATGCAGGTGGCGCTGATGAAAACGCCCCATTGCATAAATTAGGTAGTGATAGCTGGGGTCGTGCACGCCAGAAAGCCGCAGAAAAAGTACGCGATGTTGCTGCTGAACTTCTTGATATTTATGCACAACGAGCCGCTAAGGCTGGCTTTGCATTCAAGAATGATAAACAACAATACCAAGAATTTTGTCAAGGCTTTCCATTCGAAACGACGCCTGACCAAGAAGTCGCCATCAATGCTGTTCTCAGTGATATGTGCCAACCATTAGCAATGGACCGACTCGTGTGTGGTGATGTGGGCTTTGGTAAAACCGAAGTGGCAATGCGAGCCGCATTCCTTGCGATTAATAATAACAAACAAGTTGCCGTTTTAGTCCCCACGACACTACTTGCACAACAGCACTATGATAATTTTAAAGATAGGTTTGCTAACTGGCCTGTCCGCATAGAAATGTTATCACGCTTTAAAACAGCGAAAGAGCAACAACAAATTATTACCCAGACCGCGGAAGGCAAAGTTGATATTCTAATTGGTACCCATAAGTTGCTACAAAGTGACTTAGTATGGAAAGATTTAGGTTTGCTCGTCGTCGATGAAGAGCACCGCTTTGGTGTCCGCCATAAAGAACGAATAAAGGCTATGCGTGCAGACGTTGATATCTTAACGCTGACCGCCACACCTATTCCTCGTACTCTTAACATGGCCATGAGTGGTATGCGTGACTTATCTATTATCGCCACACCACCAGCACGTCGTTTGGCTGTAAAAACCTTTGTGCGCCAATATGATGACTTAGTTGTCCGTGAGGCAATTTTACGGGAAACCTTACGTGGCGGCCAAGTTTATTACCTTTACAATGATGTTGAAAATATTGAAAAGGCAAAGGCCCGCCTTGAAGAGTTAGTCCCTGAAGCACGTTTTGTTGTTGGGCATGGCCAAATGCGTGAGCGCGAGTTAGAGCGCGTAATGACGGATTTCCATCATCAACGTTTTAATGTATTGATATGCACCACAATTATTGAAACCGGTATTGATATACCAACAGCGAATACCATTATCATTGAACGCGCGGATCATTTCGGATTAGCTCAACTCCATCAACTACGTGGACGAGTTGGTCGCTCTCACCATCAAGCATACGCTTACTTACTCACCCCGCATCCCAAAGCTATGAGCACCGATGCACATAAACGCCTTGAAGCCATTTCATCATTGGAAGACTTAGGAGCTGGTTTTGCTTTAGCAACTCACGATTTAGAAATTCGTGGTGCGGGTGAATTACTTGGTGAAGACCAAAGTGGGCAAATGACCACTATTGGTTTTACCCTGTACATGGAGCTATTAGAAAGTGCTGTTGATGCGCTTAAAGAGGGGCGTGAGCCTTCATTAGAAGATTTAACTAGCCAACAAACAGAAGTTGAGTTGCGTATGCCTGTTCTGTTGCCAGACGACTATATTCACGACGTGAATATTCGCTTGTCTTTCTATAAACGAATAGCCAGTGCAAAAAACAGTCAGGAGCTCGACGAATTGCGTACAGAACTGATCGACCGCTTTGGTAGTTTACCTGACGCAGGTAAATTCCTATTAGCGAACGCAGCTATTCGATTACAAGCTCAAGCTCTTGGTATTAAACGTATTGAAGCTCATGAAAAAGGTGGCTTTATTGAGTTTGGTGATAAAAATAAAGTCGACCCAAGTTTCTTAATAAGCTTATTACAAAACCAGCCACAAACTTATCGGTTAGATGGCCCTGTTCGACTAAAATTTTTCCATGATTTAACAGAAAGAGTTTCTCGACTAGAGTTTATTAAACAATTACTCATTGGGTTTGAAGAGCATCAAATTAGCTAAGTTTGATGCTCTTCAATGATAAAAGGCTACTCTTGTAGCCTTTTATCTCTATAATATTTATAGAAAAAATTATTCCATAAAGCCAAATGTATTTTTATTCGGTTGCAGTTCTAAGACTGCTGATGAGTTTTTTGTGATTGGTAATTCATTTTGCTGTAAACAATAAAAGGGTAATAATTCTTTTATATCACTGCGCATGGTTTCACATACTGAATTGGATGAAGTGAGCACCAAACGCCCTTTATCATCTAAAGGAATAAACATTGATGGTTCATAGGATGTTCTGACTTTTCCAACTGTTTTACCAATTTGGTACACAACGTCATATCCAACAATCACTAATTCCATTTTTTGTGTGTTAACACAGGTTTGATTTTGCATATCAAATAGAGATGGAAAGCTTTTCCCTTGTAATGCTTCAATCATAAAAATCATTTTGCATTCGCTTTGCGCAGGGTGAAAACGAGAAAGAGATTGCTGATTAAAAGTGCCTAAAACCCCTGTTACTGTACAATTTTCGTACTCAACAAGGCGATTCGCTTTGATCGGCTCAACCGATAATACCGTAGCCAATTTAGTTTCCGGCTCTTGGCTGAATGAATTCACGAGCAATACAATAAGGAGCATCACTACAGTTGCTAATAACAACTTAAATTTTAGCTTCATCGTGTTAACCCTTATTAAAGTATGCCGTGCCTATTGTAACCACTACTCAAAATAATTCGATAATTACCTACTAATAGTGTTGTTTTTTAGAATTATCTTAAATTATCATGAAAACATATGTTTATTATAACTGTTTTAGAAAAATAAACTTTACCATTAGTGCAACTTCACCTATTGATTACAATCAAAAATATTACTGTTTTAAATCAATAGGATAATAGAAGAGCCTGTTATGGTTGGCTGTTATCGTTATATAAATGGATTTACATCTTAATTATTTAAAACTTAAGATAAGTTAATATTCGGATCATTTATTTTATATTAATTTCTAGGTTTAAGTTTCATTAAAATAAAATATATATTTATATAAGTAATAGTGACAATATAATCGATAATTAACCTATTAAATTTGATCTAAATAGTTTTTCTACGCAATATTTAACATAGATAAACCTTGACAGATTGAGTTAATATATTTTTTAACATTATTATTTATCATTATAAATAATAAAAAATAATGCACCTGTTATACGAATATACAGGTGCATAGTGCTAATAAAACCAAATTAAACAAGTAGCTAGTCGTTGACTAGTGCAATTTTAACTTTGGACGAATAATTCTGTTAATACTGCCAACAAGCATCATTAGCCCCGTTTTAATGTAACCGTGTAATGCGATTTGGTGCATACGGTATAAAGAAATATACACAAAACGAGCGATACGCCCTTCTACCATCATATCCCCACGCATTAAATTCCCCATCAAGCTGCCAACTGTACTAAAGCGAGACAGTGAAACTAATGAGCCATGGTCTTTATAAACATATTCTTTTAAAGGTTTATCTTTCATTAAAGCGACAATATTATCATAACAAAGGCTGGCCATTTGGTGAGCTGATTGAGCCCTTGGTGGCACAAATCCCCCTTCTGGCTTAGCGCAAGAAGCGCAATCGCCAATGGCAAAAATCATATCGTCACGAGACGTTTGTAACGTTGGTTTTACCACCAATTGGTTGATACGATTTGTTTCTAACCCAGCGATATCTTTCATGAAATCAGGTGCTTTAATCCCTGCAGCCCAAACCATGAGATCCGCATGAATTTTACCATCTTCTTTCGTATTCAAACCATCTGCATCAGCACTGGTTACCATAGTTTTCGTCAATACATTCACGCCGAGTTTATTAAGTTCTTGATGTGCGGCACTTGAAATTCTCGGCGGTAAAGCCGGCAGGATACGTTCACCCGCTTCAACTAGTGTGACATTCAATGCATCTGTGTCTAGCCCTTTAAAACCATAACTGGTCAGTTGCTCTACTGCATTATAGAGCTCCGCTGATAACTCAACGCCCGTTGCACCGCCACCAACAATGGCAATATTAACGCTCTCTTCTGCGTTATCACGAACTGAGTAACGTAAAAACAGATTTAGCATTTCGTCGTGAAAACGGTGCGCTTGGTGTGGGTTATCTAAGAAAATGCAGTGTTCTTTAACACCTGGTGTACCAAAATCATTCGACGTACTGCCTAATGCCATCACTAAAATATCGTATTCTAGTTCACGCAAAGGGACCAATAATTCACCATGTTTGTCATAAAGTTCACCGAGAACCACTTTTTTATTTTCACGGTCAATATTCGTGAGCGAACCTAATTGGAAATTAAATGCATTATGGCGAGCATGGGCCAAATAGCTTATCGCATCGACCCCATCATCTAACGAACCTGTCGCCACTTCATGTAATAGTGGTTTCCATAAATGGCTTGGGTTACGGTCAACCAAGGTAATTTGTGCGCGTTTTTTACGGCCTAGCTTACGGCCTAAACGTGTTGCCAGTTCTAATCCACCAGCCCCACCGCCGACAACGATGATTTTGGGTTGAGATAAGGTCATAAATCCCTCGAAACAAAATATATTAATGTTATTTAAGGTTTCTCATAAAAAAACCTTATATAACAATAATTAGCCACAACTCACACTAACCCTATTAGAATATCATGACTGGTCTATTGGTAATACCAAATATTGATTCACATCAATTTAGTTGATTATTATGACTACGATCACATTCGTCAAATCATTTTTTTCCCCAAACGAATCGAGTCAGCTTTTTAGCCGTTATATCAATCAATTGTTTAAATTCACAAAATCATAATGATAATGAGAATTATTACTTTATCATTTTTTATTTAGTAAACACAATCAATCCCCCCTTCTCATCGTTACCCCATGCCGGAAATTAAGCACAAAAAAACTCTGAGGATGATAAACACCCTCAGAGTTTTTAATGGAATATTAAATTTTATTATTTAATTTTCTTGATACGCACATCCGTTGGAACGGAAACTGGTGAGTTATCTTTAAAGTACTGCATTAACGCTTCGTTATCTGGCAGGCTATAAACACGGTCTTTACCTTGGTTGAAGGCAGAGAAACGGCTACCACCCGTTGCTAAGAATTCATTCGCAGCAACACGATAGCTTTTATTCATGTCTAACGGCTTACCGTTTAATTTCATTGATTTTTGAATAACTTTATCACCCACTGGGCGGCTGTCATCCCACTCGTAGTAAAAACCTTTAGAAACTGGCATAACTTGTGGACGAGCACGATCCCACTGCTGCTCAAGCGCTTGTTTAATTTGTGCACCTGTTAGCGATTGCGTAACAACCACGTTAGAGAATGGCTGGACAGTGAAAATATCACCGTAAGTTAATTCCCCTGCTTTCATATCAGCACGAATACCGCCACTGTTCATAAACGCAATTTGCGCACCACCCGCTTCTTTGCTGGAAGCTGCATATAATTGCCCATCAGCAATAATCTTACCTAGAGTTGAATCTCCTGCAGGCAATAATTTTTTATCCACATTTGCTGTTAAAGAGCCCATCACTTGTTGCGAAATAGGCAAGGCAATTTTTTCGTATTTTTGTACGAACGTGGTTAACTCAGGGTTTTTCTCATAACGGCTCGTTTCAACAGGGATATTCTTTGCATTGATACTAACAATATCTTTCGTATTTCTATCAATCTCAATATTCAATTGAGATAATAAAGTCCCGTTAGACTGGGCTGAAATTACTGTCATCCCATTGATTTCACAATTGTAAGCTTGGTGTGTATGACCGCTGACAACAAAGTCTACATTCGCATCTAATTGTTTAACGATATCAACGATTGGGCCTTTGATATTATCACAACGGTTAATATCTTTAACTTTGGTATCAACTTGTTGTGTTGCGCCTTCATGGATCAGAACACCGATACTGTTAATACCTTGTGCTTTTAATAATTTCACTTGGTTATTAATAGTTTCGACTTCATTTTTGAATTCTAACCCTGCGGTTCCACTTGGTGTCACGATAGCTGGCGTACCTTCTAACGTTAAACCAATAAATGCCATTGGAATGCCATCAAACTCTTTAATAAAGTAAGATGGGAACAGAGTTTCTCCTGTTTCTTTCACAATAACGTTGGCTGCTAAGTAGTTAAAATTAGCACCATCAAAGGAATCTTTACCCACACAACCTGCTGTTGGGTGACAGCCGCCGTTTTGTTTTCTCAGCAGCTCTTCTTTACCTTTATCAAACTCATGGTTACCAACTGCACTGGTTTCCATACCAATCGCACTTAAGGCTTCAATGGTAGGTTCATCATAAAACATCGATGACAGTAATGGGCTTGCCCCGACTAAATCACCCGCGCCAACAACGATAGTTTTATCATTTTGCGCTCTTAATTGATTAACCAGCGTGGCAATTGACTCAATACCACCTAATTTACCATCACCTGGGGCTTGTAAAGCCCCATGGAAATCATTAATACCAATGACTTGTACTTTTACGGTATCTGTATTTTTGGGAGCACAACCCGCTAAAAGTGCACCAGAAATGAGCAGTGTGAGTAATCCAATTTTATGTTTCATTTATTTTACCTTTTTTAATCCTTTTCAACTATCGACTACATTTTGAAACGATAAGTCGTTGTCATTGATCCAGATAACGAGTGTGCACGACGTGAGTGACCATCATATAATTTTGGCGTCGTGTAGTCGTTCTCCTGACGGTGGTGCCAGCCCAGACCGCCACTTAACGAAACAGAAAGGTTTTCAGTTGGTTTCCAATAGCTGAATAGACCAAATTGACCTTGTTTTAATCTTTCACCTTCATATTTAAATTCTGAATAGTTAGTACGCGCACCAACAGAGAGTTCTTTACTAATACGATACTCTGCCGCCATTGCAACCATGGTTTCACCATCGCGTACGTAGTCGATATCTGCATAGGCTGGTGAGTTAAAACGGCCACGAGTGTTACCAATTGGGTTACGCGCAAACTGGCCTACGCCATTCGCTTTTTTCGCTTGGGTATGAGTTAAACCTGTGCTTAACGTCCAAGGTGACTCAGGAATACGCCATTCTGCCGTTCCTGCGTAGTGCCATGCACGTTTGTCAAAATTACGCTTCCCTTTTTGTTTATCGGTTTCAGTACGTTTACCATCACTACCGTATTCATGGTTATAGATTTGTGTACCTAGTGTCACATCTGAAGTCAGTTTATATTTTGCTTCTAAACCTTGCTGACGGAATAAATCATCTGCTTGACCATAGAAATAGTATACTTTCAATGGTTTAGTATTGTAGTTAATACCACCTGTAATGACATGATTAACATTGTGTCGAACACCATTAGCATCAGTGAAATACATCGCATCAATATTTGGGCTATCGCGACGCATGACTTTCTTATCGAGATATAATAAATCCAAACTCCAATCACTGATCGCAGTATTAGTGTAGTAACCGCTATAACTGTTCAATGATAAACGCTGTGAATTCGTGAAAATACCCGTATTTTTCAGCGTAAACCAACCTGCTTTCGCATTAAATTTTACTGGCTCAAGGTCCAGTTTTACTTTTGCATAACGTTGACCAATTTTGTTGTACCCTTTCGCATGGCCATCATCATTATATAAAATTGCACGGGAGGCGAAGTCTTTACTTGCCCCCAGTTTGATACCGCCGTAATAAGAGGCATCAAAGCCAATTACATCAGCAAAATAACCTGATTTGAAATCTGCTTGAAAGTTTTGTCCCCAAGCATTCGCAACTTGTTTTCGATAACGGTTTTCGTTTTTATCAAAACGGTTTTCTGTTTTTAAGTATTTCCACATGTTGCGGGTTGACAGCTCTAGCTCCGAATCCGCAATGAATGAGTTTTCCTTGATAGAATCTTCCCAGTTGCTGGCATTTGCCATTGCTACCGCTAAATAGCAAGGAGAAAGCATTAATAACGCAATATTTTTAACTTTCATTGGAATTAACCTAGTTAATGATTATTTGAATTAATTTTATGCTGTGCCATGTTTCCATGAACAACAAAACACCATTTTTATTTTTAGCTTAATAAAACAATTTAACTTAAAGACAAACAGATACATCCATTTCAAACACATAAGTCATTTTAAATATAAAATTCAATACAGTATTTTCCTGTATTTGTGTTTACTTATTACTATGAATAGAAATATTCCTTATAAGAATTCAAAAATACATTATTGATTCGATAGCGCCACTTACTCATATTTGGTGTTTATCTAGCTTAAACCTCACACTACGGCACTGTATTTATCAACACTGTATTATTTATTAAGAAAAAAATTTCACTTTATTTCCTATATAATTTTTTAGAGCAAAAAATATCCCTGAGAAATAATCATCTCAAATAAATTTGAATATTTAACTTAAAATGCAACCATTAAATTGCTATCTTTTTAATTGATTACTTAGCACTCTAAATTGTCATAAATCTTTCATAATACGAATGCTATCGTAATTTTATGTCAATTAAAACGATCGCTGTCACAACACGCCACATCAGTTGCAATAAGCTACTTTTTAATAGTGATGCATGTCACATTTTATTTTAAGGTAAATTTAATATGTAACTCATTATTTTGAATAGAATTTTATCGGCAATTCATTTATTTGTTAACTCATCCACTTAAATAGGTATTTGTAATAGCTTTATACATATTGGCTATATGTATAAAATTTCACCCAATAGAAACTTTCATATGAATGCGTAGTATTTGTTGATGTATATTTACTCATGATCGTTCTATAGCCCCCTCATAAGAGAAAGTATTATTCTCTGTAGGCAAATTTAAATTAAGTAACACTTGAGCAAATGATAGGCACCAATAGTTATTAAGCACTAATTGAATCATTCTATTTTTCATTTATTTAAAATCATCTTAACTTTTTAAGATGATTGCTTTCATTATTAAAATTAACATAGCTATACCTAGCATCCTAACCACATAAAAACCCAGACATAATGCAAATATATGGTTATTTGTTTCAATTAAACTCAAAATATAATTACCAACAAATAAAACAATCAATATTTCTATTTTATTTTTTCAAAAATGAAACATAACACTAATGAGATTAATAAAAACCTTCTAATTATTTTTAATAGTGAAATAAGTATTAGTTCATTTTTATCAAATATAGTCGAAAAGAACATTGGGATTAACTGTAAAAAACAAGAAAGTTACGGGTAACTTTTACCACAAGTCATAATTTTATTATTTTATTCATGCAAAGCAATTTGTCTTTTTTGCGTACTTATGCAAAAAAGCCAGTAATAAATTACTGGCCTTTCAGATGTACTAGAAATTATTAGCGATGTTCTTGCCAGCGCTCATGCAAATCAACGAGTTGACGATGGCTATTTTTCCAACGCTCAACTGCTTGCAACTCTGTTAAACTATATTGTCGGCCGCTATGATATAGCTTAGAAGCTTGGCTATCATATTGTTTCGGTAAGTTATCTAAGACGCTGACTGCACCTTCACGATTATTACAGACTAAAATCATGTCGCATCCCGCATTCAACGATGCCTGGGCTCTCTCAGGATAACTTCCCATCACCGCAGCGCCTTCCATCGATAAATCATCAGAGAAAATGACACCATGAAAACCAAGTTGCTCTCGCAATACTGATTTTAACCAAAATGGTGAACCGCTCGCAGGGCGATCATCAGCTTGGGTATAAATAACATGAGCAGGCATAACTGCATCGAGTAGCTCTCGTTGTATAAAGTCTTTAAAAATCAACATATCTTTACCACGAATTTTCTCCAAGGAGCGGTCATCCCGTGGTGTTTCTTTATGTGAATCAGCTTTCACTGCACCATGACCAGGAAAGTGTTTCCCTGTCGTTTTCATACCCGCACTGCGCATACCTTTAATAAAACGTTCTGCCATGACCATCGCAATTTCTGGGTCTTCGTGGAATGAGCGTTCGCCTATCGCAATACTTTGATGGCCAAGATCCAAAACAGGTGCAAAACTAATATCAATATCCATAGCTATCATCTCTGATGCCATTAACCAACCCGCCTCTTCAGCAAGTTTAGCACCATCGATTTCACTATTGAGTGCTGCAAATGCCTGAGCAGAAGGCAATGCGGTGAAACCATCACGGAAACGTTGTACTCGACCACCTTCTTGGTCAACAGCTATCAACAACCGGTGTCTTGATGCATCACGAATTTGGCGGACAAGCTCTCGTAATTGGGCTGCGTCATGAAAGTTACGGGTAAACAGTATTAACCCCCCCACGGATGGGTGAGCTAATATTTCGCGCTCTTCGTTGTCCAATTCATAACCCTGAACATCTAGCATTATAGGGCCCATAACATGCCTCACTTATTAAACTAATTGTCTTAATCCGATACTGTTTTCTGATAGCCTTTGGCTATCAACCTATTAAACCAAAATATTGCCGTAATAATTGTGAGTGTACCAAAAAGTCAGATGACTGGCTTTCATTCCACTGCACTTCATACCACATTAATGTCATATATTTTACCCAAGGTGCCCATGATTGACAGCTTTTCGCCAATTGCTGTTTGTCTCGATAAGCACCGTGAACATCACAATATTGCCTCAAGAAAAAATCTCGCTGAATGTCTGTCAGACCATTAAATTGGAAATAGGTTTCTAAAGAGAATGCGATATCTGTATTTGCCGCATACTCCCAATCCAATAGCATTAGCTGCCCTGTTGATGTGCGAACAATATTTTTTGTATGAATATCCATATGGGCAGGCGCCAGTTTCAGCATTTTGGGAAAAGCGTCAGAGGTAAAATGGCGATGGAGTTTTTTCCAGCGAGGTGATAACCGTTTTTTATCAATTAAATAGCCGTAATGAGATATTTCATTGCGGAGTTGTAAATGATACCCCAGCAGTGGAGCACAATGTAATTGTGTGACTATATTTACAAGCTCGCACTGAAAACTAGGTAACAAAAAAGTATTGTTATCAGGGTGTTGCCCTTCACACCACCCTAATAATAACCATTGTGAATTCCGACCAATCACTTGAGGTGTAAATGAATAAGCGCGTAATTGCTGCAATATCCGCGCTTCTTTCTTTCGGTCAACATACAAAGCAGTTTGTGCATTTCCATCTGCACGCGCTATCAGCTTCACTTCGCGAGCAGGTAGAAAACATTCCAGTAAATAACTTCCACCTGACAACCCTGTTAGTGAGGATATTTTCCAATCACGTACAGAGATTGTAGGAAAATGTGTCACTAACAGTCGAAAAAGTGACTGCTGGTTACTCAATATTGTGCTTTCCAGTCCAAACAATTTCACCTGTTTGCACATCCATCAATTGCATTTCAAGGCTTATTTCTTTATTTGAACCTGACATCACGCTGTAAATCACATACTCCGCTTGGACATAGCGGCCTAACCCTATCGCTTTGCTACGGGTGACTAAGCTGTCTTCTTGTGATAAACCGAGTGTTTTACGTGCGGAACTCACCACACTGGCGGGAACCACTTTAAAACGATTGGTGTTCTCAACCGCGGTTGTCATAACTGATGTTACAGTTTGCACCGGTATTGAACCATTCGTGTTATTTTTCACTGAATCAACTAACAGTACTTTGCCGTTTTCGACCCCATCCGCACTGGCCATTTGATTAACTAAAGGTGTAATGGAAGCGGACCAATCTGTTGTTTGTTGCTTTGGTGGAGTTGGAACAACATCAACGGGTGGCGGAGTCACTTCTGGTTGTTTTTCCGGCTCTACTGGCACAATTGGGGGTTGTGTACCTGGTTGTTGAGGTGGATATGAAGGGCACCCAGCCAAAATTAATGTCGCGGCAGCAACCATTAAGATGCGTTTCATTATTATTCTCCGGCCTTTGACGATAAAAATACATGAACACGTACATTTGTTGCACGTGGAGAAGAAGTCACAGCACGAACTTTCACATCAGAATTTGCTGCGATTTGCTGATACAAGGTATTCGATGTTTCTACGTTTAATCCTTGCTTATCATACCAGTATAAACGATAAGCAATATTCACCACTTTAGGCTGTGAATTACTCATGTTAATAGTAGCGATAGTTTGATGATTTTCACTACCTATCACTGGGTTTTCGACAATGACCCCTTGTGCAAGTACTGCGGGCTCCATAATGATGCGCTGTTGCTCATTAAAAACCAGCCCTTGTGTTTTCTTAAATATGCAACCACTTAGCAACACAGTTACCAAAGCAAGTAATGCAATACGGTTCATTGCCGATCCCTTATTATTTCGCCAATAGCGGCCCTAATGGGCGACCACCCACTAGATGCATGTGGATATGAAACACTTCTTGCCCTGAATGTTCATTGCAGTTCATGATTAAACGGTAGCCATTTTCTGCAATACCTTCTTCTTTGGCTATTTTCGCTGCAACAGTAAACAAACGACCTAATGCAAGTTCGTCATCCACAGTAACATCATTGACAGTTGGAATTAATTTATTAGGAATAATAAGAATATGAGAAGGTGCTTGTGGCGAAATGTCACGAAATGCGGTGACAAGTTCATCTTGGTAAACCACGTCTGCAGGGATCTCGCGACGGATAATTTTACTGAAAATCGTTTCTTCTGCCATTTCAATTTCCTTAGTCATTTAATCGTTCTAGTGAACTAATTTATACGTTATTTGTGCCAACATTTAAATGAAACAAACGATTGAAGTTTTGTGTCGTGATTTCAGCGAGTTGCTCAACACTAACCCCCTTTAGCACCGCCATATACTCAATAACATCCCGGACGTACGCGGGTTGGTTTTCCCTGCCACGATGAGGAACAGGAGCCAAATATGGCGAGTCAGTTTCGACTAAAATTCGGTCTAAAGGAACAACACGGGCGGCTTCTCTAATTTGCTCTGCGTTACGAAATGTGACGATCCCTGAAAATGAGATATACATACCTAAATCGAGTAGTTCAACAGCCGTATCTTTATCTTCAGTAAAGCAGTGTAATACCCCGCCACAGTCCATCACATTTTCTTCGCGTAGAATAGATAAGGTGTCTTCTCGTGCCGCACGAGTATGCACAATGACGGGTTTATTGACTTCACGACCTATGCGAATGTGCTGACGAAAAGACTCTTGCTGCAACGCGGCATTTTCTTGCTGATAATAGTAATCCAGCCCAGTTTCTCCTAGCGCAACAACCTCATTTCCTGCGGCTAATTGTGCTAGTCGTGCGAAATCATATCCTTCGTCTAAATTGAGAGGATGAATACCACATGAAAAAGCAATATTGTCACGCATACCAATCATTTTTTTCATGCTTTCAAAACCGTGCAACGTTGTAGCAACAGCTAACATGAAGCGGACATCACGGGCCGAAGCCTTTGCGATAACATCGTCGACATTCGTATGTAATTTTTCATAATCTAAACAGTCGAGATGACAGTGTGAATCAACAACAAACATATTTAACTCTTTTCAAAATGTAGGGAGAGACAACGAAGCTTCCCATTGTAATAATTGATTTGTCAGAATCAGTTCCTGATTCAGTGCAGGAACTGTCAGTAATTGATGGCGGCAATATAACCACTTATCATACATATTTATTAACTGTGTTCGATTCATAGCACCAGCTAATTGCAGAACTTGAGATTGCTGATCTTGGTTGATGCAAAAAGCCCCAGCCCCTTGTTGAATTTTAATAGCATCCGCCAATAAGCTAAGTAGCCAATTTAAGGCATCAGGCGCTTCATCAATATTCAAACTAGGCAGCAAACTCAACATATCCCCCGTTTGCAATGCATGACCTAAACTATGACATAGTGCATTACGTTTTTGCCAGCGTTGTTCATCCAATAAGGCTAGCGCAGAAAGTGGCGCACCTTGGCATATTTTTAATGCCGTTATCGCATTTTCAACAGCAATACCCGGCTTTTGCTTTTGCAACCAGTAGAGTGCTATTTGTGGATCGGGAGCAGGTAAGAAATGACTCAGGCAACGGCTGCGAATGGTCGCAAGCAAATTCTCTTGTTCATCACTTCCAAGTAAAAAGTAAGTGTCCTTTGCTGGCTCTTCCAATGTTTTCAATAACGCATTAGCTGCTGCATCTGTCAATGCTTCAACCTGTGGAATATACACCACTTTGTTGCCGCCTTGTTGAGCATGGCGACTCAAGGTTTCAATCAATTTTCTAACCGCATCAACACTAACAGTAGACTTCCCTTTTTCTACTTCAATAATATGATAGTCAGGATGATTACCAGCGAGCATCAAACGACAGCTGTGGCATTGCCCACAGCTTTTTAGCCCGTCTCTTTCTTGGCAAATAAGCCAACGACTAATTCCATAGCATAGTGCTTGTGCCCCATTTCCCGGTATTGAGTGAAGCAGTAACGCATGGTGGCCTCTACCGTTTTGGTACGCAGTAATAATTTGTCGGTAAGGTTCATTTAACCAAGGATACCAATTCATGGGATTAATACCTTATGTGGTTTATCAAGCACGCGCTAACCATTGCGTCAACGTTTGGCGAATATCTTGCTGTACTTGCTCAATATTTTGGCTGGCATCAATAGTGAGTATCGTTTCATCACCCGCAGCCAGCTCAAGATAACGGCTGCGTGTTCTTTCGAAAAAGGCTAACGATTCTTTTTCAATTCTATCTAATTCACCCCGTGACCTTGCACGTTGTAAACCTAATTCAGGAGGTAAATCAAGGTATAAGGTTAATGAAGGTTTGAAATCGCCCAACACTAAGTCACGTAATGATTGCATCAAATGACGATCAATTTCACGTCCACCACCCTGATACGCTTGGGAAGATAAATCATGACGGTCACCGACCACCCATTTGCCGGCCGCTAATGCAGGTTGGATCACCGTATCAACCAGTTGTACACGGGCTGCATATAACATCAGCAATTCAGCCTTATCCGTGACTTTATCACCTGCAATACCTTGCTTTATCAGCTCACGGAGTTTCTCTGCCAATGGCGTTCCACCAGGCTCTCGAGTAAAAACAATATCTGTGACCCCTGCTTGGTTCAACGTTTCCACAACCGTATTGATTGCAGTTGTTTTACCAGCTCCTTCGAGCCCTTCAATAACAATAAATTGGTTTTTCATTTTTATCAGTTTTGCTGTTCAAATTGGCGGTAAACTTTAACGGCACGATTGTGGTCGTTTAGATTACGACTAAAAGTATGCCCACCTTTACCATCTGCGACAAAGAATATGTAATCCGTTTTAGCCGGATGTGCGGCAGCCTTTAACGATGCAAGGCTCGGCATTGCAATCGGTGTTGGTGGCAAACCATCAATCTTATAAGTATTGTATGGTGTGTAATTATCTAAATCACTACGATAAATTTTACCACGATACTTTTCACCTAACCCATAGATGACGGTTGGGTCGGTTTGTAGACGCATATTTTTCTTTAAGCGGTTAACAAATACGGATGCAACCTGGACTCTTTCACTATCAATACCGGTTTCTTTTTCAATAATCGAAGCCATAATAAGCATTTCATAGGCATTCTTATAGGGTAAATCCCTATCACGCCCTTTCCACTCTTCATCAAGGCTGTTTTGCATACGTTTATAAGCACGTTTTAAAATTTCAGCGTCTGTTGTCCCCGCTGTGTATAAATAGGTATCAGGATATAGCCACCCTTCTAAAGTCCCTTCTCCGTTAAACCCAATCAGGGCATGCAGTTCTGTCGGGGTTAAGTTGGTAGTTTTATGCTCTAAGTAAGGAGCATCACGTAAAATATTACCCCAATCACTTAAACGGTTACCTTCAATAAAACGGATCGAAAATTGTGCTTCTTTACCACTTACAATTAATTGTAGTAGTTGTTCCACATTCATACCCGGTTGCAGGCGGTAAGTTCCTGCTTTTAGTTGAGCCAGTTCAGGCCGTAATTTGAGTAACCATTGAAATTCATTCCCTTTTTCAAGAATGTTATCTTCTATAAGTAACCCTTCAAATGCGACACGCCCAGTTCCCGCAGGTACTGTGAAGATTTTTTCTTGTGTGATATTGATAGGCGTTTTGGCATAGTCCAGTACTTGACGATATTGCCAATAGACCGCGGCTGCGACAATAGCAGCCAAGATAACGGCAATTAGAATAATTTTTTTGGCTAATTTCATTTATTGACCATTTCAATGCGTGTATTGGTAACAATTAATTCATTTATAAAAACTAAATTTTGCAACGCAAAAATAGATACTCAAACAGCTCACGAGACGCAAATTGTAATGGTGGAAGTTGTTTATCCATTTGAATACTTTGTACCGGTAAAACTGGCATCAGCGCATTACAAATAACCACTTCATCACAATGAGTTAAGACGTTAGCAAAGCGTTCCACCTGTTGAAGATGGTACTGGCTATCTTGTAACAGTGATATTATCTTTTGTCTCATTAATCCATTCACACCACTATGAGATAAAACTGAGGTATACACTGTTTGACCAATTCGCCAGAAAACATTAGCACTACAGCATTCAACAATAATACCGTCGGTGTCTAGCACAATAGCTTCATCTGCATTAAGTTCATCAACCTCTTGCTTAATAAGGACTTGTTCTAAGCGGTTGAGGTGTTTCATCCCTGCTAGCAATGGGTTACGAGCCAATGGAATTTGGCTGAGAACGAGGTTAGCCCCTTTGCACTGTAATTGGACATAATTATTCGGGAAGGGAGAAACGCTGACTATCACCGTCGGCGAGGTAAAACCTTTAGAGCTATATCCTCTACCACCAGCACCGCGACTAATAATCACTTTGACCACAAATTCGTCTTGAGTCTGTTCTGCACAAACCTGCTTTAGATGCTCTGCCAACCTTTCCCAATCTGGCTGAGCAATTTTCAATCTTTGGCTATCGTGCTTTAACCGAACAATATGCTCATTTAACATTTTAGCTTGCTGATTAACGCCATGTATGGTCGTAAAGCAGCCGTCCCCAAAAGAGACTGCGCGATCAGTAACACTTATTTGCTGGCAAAGCTGCCCATTAACCCAATATGACATTGATAATACTTATAATAAAAGCTGATAAATCAGACAGTAATCAAGTGGGATTATCATAAACTAAAGCGAAGAACTGTGCAAAGAACTGGGCAAAATAAAGCCCCAGCCACAATACGTGACTAGGGCTAATGACTAACGGTAATAGATTAATTATTCGCCGTGATAACGACGGAAAATTAATGAACCGTTGGTGCCACCAAAACCAAACGAGTTACACAGAGCATACTCCATGTTATCCACTTTACGTGCTTCACCTGGAACAAAATCCAGTTTGCACGCTTCATCTGGGTTATCCAAATTAATGGTAGGTGGAACAATTTGATCGCACAATGCCAAAATAGTGAAGATTGACTCAATAGCACCTGCAGCACCAAGTAAGTGCCCAGTCATTGATTTAGTTGAGCTGACTAATACATCTGTGCCCTCACCAAATACATTAACGACTGCTTGTGCTTCTGCTAAATCGCCTGCAGGAGTTGAAGTACCGTGAGCATTGATATACCCCACGTCACTCGCTTTGATTCCTGCGTCATTTAGTGCATTTTCCATTGCAAGTGCTGCACCCGCACCATTTTCAGGTGGTGATGTCATATGGTAAGCATCACTGCTCATCCCAAAACCTGCAATTTCTGCATAAATTTTTGCACCGCGTGCTTTCGCATGTTCATATTCTTCAAGAATAATGATACCTGCGCCATCTCCCAGAACAAAACCATCACGGTCTTTATCCCATGGGCGACTTGCCGCTTGCGGGTCATCGTTGCGAGTCGATAATGCACGCGCTGCACCGAAACCAGCCACACCAAGTGGTGTAGTCGCTTTTTCAGCGCCGCCTGCAACCATTACATCGGCGTCACCATAAGCAATCATACGAGCTGCATGACCAATATTATGCACACCTGATGTACAGGCAGTTGCAATTGAAATACTTGGACCACGGAAACCGTACATAATGCTTAAATGACCAGCCACCATATTAATGATGGTCGATGGTACGAAGAATGGACTTACCTTACGAGGCCCACCGTGCAGTAATGACTCACAGTTGTCCTGAATTAAGCCTAACCCACCAATACCAGAACCAATCGCTGCACCAATTCGAGTAGCATTGGCTTCTGTTACTTCCAATCCAGCATCTTTAAAGGCTTGAAAGCCAGCAGCGATACCATATTGGATGAATGGATCCATTTTCTTTGCATCTTTACGAGAGATGCCAAATTCTTCGTAATTGAAATCTTTTACTAAGCCAGCAAATTTAGTTGCGTGGTTAGTAGTATCAAAATGATCGATTAGGCTGATACCACTCTGTCCGTCACAAACAGCTTTCCATGATGACTCAACTGTGTTGCCGACAGGAGATAACATGCCCAGTCCGGTTACGACTACACGACGCTTAGACACGTATTTCCTCCAAGGAGGGAAAAGTTACAAAAGGAACATAGGCGATCGAGTGATCGCCTAGATAAGTTTTCGTACAATTATTTAGATGCGTTCTCGACGTAGTCAATCGCAGCCTGTACTGTTGTGATCTTTTCAGCTTCTTCGTCAGGGATTTCGCAATCGAACTCTTCTTCCAGAGCCATAACTAGCTCAACTGTGTCAAGAGAATCAGCGCCCAAGTCATCAACAAATGAAGCTGTATTTACAACTTCTTCCTCTTTAACACCCAGTTGTTCAACGATGATTTTCTTAACGCGTTCTTCGATAGTGCTCATACTATTAAAATTCCTATCAAAACTCGCTTTCGCGATGGTTTTCGTAGTTTATGAAATACAGGAAAAGATACAACCCAATCCCGGCTGTTGGAACTATTATTTTGCATTATTTAGCGTTAGATAACATTAAAAATGCAAATAGTTCCATCATTTCTTTAGATCATGTACATGCCACCATTGACATGCAATGTTTCACCTGTGATGTAAGCAGCTTCATCAGAAGCTAAAAACGCTACAGCACTGGCAATTTCTTGTGCATCACCCAGTCTATCCGCAGGAACCTGAGATAAAATGCCTGCACGCTGTTCATCTGTCAATGCTTTAGTCATATCAGTTTCGATAAAACCAGGTGCAACGACGTTGACAGTAATACCACGAGAAGCGACTTCACGAGCCAATGATTTGCTAAAACCAATTAACCCTGCTTTCGCTGCTGCATAGTTAGTTTGCCCCGCATTTCCCATCACACCGACAACGGATGCAATTGAAATAATACGTCCACAACGTTTTTTCATCATGGCACGCAAAACGGATTTAGACAAACGGTAAACGGATGAAAGATTGGTGTCAATAATATCTTGCCATTCATCTTCTTTCATACGCATCAATAGGTTATCACGAGTGATACCTGCATTATTAATCAAAATATCAATTTCACCAAATTCTTCGCGGATTTTGGTCAAAGTTTCTTCGATTGATGCTGCATCAGTCACGTTTAATGCTAAACCTTTACCTTTGCCATCAAGATAAGCGGTAATGGCTTCTGCGCCTTTTTCGCTGGTTGCTGTCCCGATAACAGTAGCACCACGAGCAATTAATGTTAAAGCAATCGCTTTACCAATTCCACGACTCGCGCCTGTTACCAGTGCAATTTTTCCTTCAAAGCTCATGTCGTCCTCAGCTATTTTCTAAAGCAGTGCTTAATGATACAGGATCATTGACTGCGACGGCAGTTAAATTAGAGACAATTCGCTTGGTAAGACCAGTCAATACTTTCCCTGGACCTACTTCAATAAGATGTTCAACACCTTGATCTGCCATTAATTCTACTGTTTCCGTCCAGCGTACTGGATTATACAGTTGACGGACTAAAGCATCACGAATATTTTGTGCCGATTTCTCAATTTTAACATCAACATTGTTAATAACTGGATAGCCTGGCTCACAAAAATCAATTTTTTCTAACGCTTCGGCTAATTTATCAGCAGCTGGCTTCATTAATGCACAATGAGAAGGGACGCTAACAGATAATGGTAATGCGCGTTTTGCCCCCGCTTCTTTACATGCGATACCCGCACGTTCGACTGCCGCTTTTTCACCCGCAATGACGACTTGGCCTGGCGAATTAAAATTAACTGGTGAAACCACTTGGCCTTGAGCAGCTTCTTGGCAAGCTTTTTCAATTGATTCGTTATCTAAACCAATAATGGCATACATCGCACCAGTTCCTTCAGGAACGGCTTCTTGCATGAGTTTTCCGCGCAATTCAACCAGTTTAATCGCTTGTTTGAAGTCGATAACACCCGCACAAACTAAAGCAGAATACTCACCAAGGCTGTGACCCGCCATCATCATTGGCATTGCGCCATTTTTGTCTTTCCAAACACGGAAAATAGCCACAGAAGCTGCCAATAACGCAGGCTGTGTTTGCCATGTTTTGTTTAATTCTTCTTCTGGCCCATTTTGTACTAACGCCCAGAGATCGTAACCCAATGCTTCCGATGCTTCAGCGAATGTTTGCTCAACCAGCTGATTTTCTTCAGCTAGTGCCGCTAACATACCTAAAGACTGAGAACCCTGTCCGGGAAATACCATAGCAAATTGTGTCATGTCTATTTTCTCAGTTAATTAAAAACGAACCAATGCAGAGCCCCAAGTGAAACCACCACCAAAGGCTTCTAAAAGCACAAGTTGACCACGCTGAATACGGCCATCACGCACCGCTTCATCCAACGCTGTAGGAACTGATGCTGCAGAAGTATTACCGTGACGGTCTAATGTGACAACAACTTTATCCATCGTCATATCTAATTTTTTCGCCGTCGCAGAAATAATTCTTAAATTTGCTTGATGTGGAACTAGCCAATCAAGTTCTTCTTTGGCAATACCGCTCTGTGCTAATGTTTCATCAACAATATGCGCTAATTCACGCACTGCAACTTTAAAGACTTCATTACCTGTCATGGTCAAATAGGCAGGGTCTTCAGAGCAACGGCTACGATTAGGTAATGTGAGTAAATCACCATAACGGCCATCTGCATGTAAATGCGTCGAAATGATACCCGGCTCTTCAGATTCGCCAATAACCACAGCCCCTGCCGCATCGCCAAATAAAATAATTGTGCCACGGTCTTCGGGATCTAATGTTTTAGATAATGCATCTGCACCAATAACTAATGCTTTTTTAGTCATCCCCGTTTTAACGAATTGATCAGCAATACTAATCGCATAAGTAAAACCTGCACATGCAGCTGCAACATCAAATGCCGCACAATCTTGGATACCAAGCATTTGTTGGATTTGGCAAGCTGCACTAGGGAAAGCGTGAGTTGCTGATGTGGTTGCGACGATAATCAAACCAATGTCTGTTGCATCGACTTGTGCCATGTCCAACGCATTTTTGGCCGCATGAAAACCCATCACTGAAACACTTTCTTCTTCGTTAGCAATTCTTCTTTCATGTATGCCAGTGCGTGTCACAATCCACTCATCAGAAGTATCAACCATTTTTTCCAGATCAGCATTGGTACGTACTTGTGCTGGTAAGTAGCTGCCTGTTCCTAAGATTTTACTGTACATAGCCATAGGTTATTGATCACTCCTGGGTAAAACAATATTTAGTCGCGCTGTTATTCTTTCTGGGACTTGTTTTTCAACAGCTTGTACTGCGCGGTCAATAGCCGCTTTAAAAGCGCCTTCATTCGCTGCACCGTGACTCTTGATGACAATACCTTTTAATCCTAACAGAGTCGCACCGTTATACTGGTCGGGGTTCATGTCCCCAAAACGTTTCATTAAACGTTTTTTTAACCATTTTTTCGCCAGTTGCATAAACCAACTGCTTTTTTTATGTTGATCGCCGGTCGATTTTATCAATGAAAGGATGACGCGTATTACACCTTCCATTGTCTTCAATGAGACATTACCTGCGAAGCCGTCACACACTAACACATCGGTTTTACCTGTCAGTAACTCGTTACCTTCTACATAACCAATGTAGTTAATTGATGTCGTTTCTTTTAATATTGAGGCGGCTTCGCGGATATTATCCAACCCTTTACTCTCTTCTTCGCCAATATTCAGTAACGCAACTCTCGGTTTAGAAATGTTAACCACTTCTTCAGCCATCACGGAACCCATTACGGCAAATTGGACTAGCATATCACTACTACAGTTAACATTAGCGCCTAAATCTAGCACTACTGTTTGACTTTTTTGCTGATTAGGTAGGATTGTCATTAGCGCTGGGCGCTCAATCCCCTCTATAGACTTTAGCATTAATTTCGCTAAGCCCATCAGCGCACCCGTATTTCCCGCACTCACGCACGCTTGTGCCTGCCCTGTCTTCACTAACTCTAAGGCCACTCGCATCGACGTTCCTTTGCTTTGTCTTATCGCGTTTGATGGTTTTGCATCGTTTGCGATAATGCCGTCAGCAGGAATAATTTCGACGCGCGAAATTAGCTCAGCACTTTGTTGTGCAAGCAAAGGTTGAATGGCTTCGGGTTGACCAACAAGCAGTAATTTGAGTGCTGGATTAGATGCCAGTGCCTGCAATGCAGCAGGCACCGTGACGCGGGGACCAACATCCCCGCCCATAGCATCTAACGCGATGGTTAGATTAGCCAAGGTAACAACAAATTACTTGTTGATAACCTTACGGCCACGGTAGTAACCATCTGCAGTCACATGGTGACGCAGGTGAGTTTCACCGGAAGTTTTATCTACAGAAACTAGGGTAGCAGTCAGTGCATCATGTGAACGACGCATACCGCGTTTTGAACGAGTTGGTTTATTCTGTTGTACGGCCATTGACCTTACTCCTTAAGTACTTTTCTTTAAACTGGCTAATACGGCAAATGGGTTTGGTTTTTCTGCCTCAGGAGGCAGTTCACCATACACCATGTCCGCTTCGGACACTTCACAGTGTTCAGAATCATGAACCGGAACCACTGGTAAGGATAGAATTATTTCATCTTCTATCATTCCCAGCAAATCTATTTCACCAAATTCATCAATTTGAATCGGTTCATAGAGCTCCGGTAATGCTTCGGCCTTTTCGTCATTGACGACAGGACTAAAACAATACGATACGTAGACATGATGTTTGAAATCAGTTCTGCAACGTTGGCATTGTAAGGTAACATCCACTTGGGATTTCCCCTCGATGACAGTCAAACGCTGATTATCAATTTTAAATGATAATTCGGTTTCTACATCACTATCTACACTGACTACTGATTCGGCAATTCGTGTAACTTGCTCAGATGTATAACTCCCAACATAGTCGAGGTTTTTCTGAGCTGCACGCTGCGCATCGATAGTCAGGGGTAATTTTACCTTTTGCATAAGGCGCGCATATTAACTTTGTAATGAGCTATAGTCAAAGAAAAAGGCGGGGTAAACTCGCCTTTTCACCAAAAAACCGTAGGTTTTACGTTTTATAGTTTAAAATGAGTTAACCCTTTTGGCTACGAGTTTCGAGAAAAATCATGAAATCGATTATTTTGGCGTCAACTTCAACATACCGACAAGCCCTACTAAAAAAACTGGGATTGCCTTTTTTAGCAGTGGCTCCCAATATTGATGAATCGCCCATATTGAATGAGTCCGCTCAGGCTTTAGTCATGCGTTTATCTCATGAAAAGGCCAACGCACTCTTTGCTAAATACCCTCAGCACCTGATTATTGGTTCTGACCAAGTTTGTGTAATTGGAAATAAAATTATGGGCAAACCGCATAATTTTGATAATGCCTTTCAACAGCTTAAATCTGCGTCAGGCAATAAGGTCACTTTTTATACTGGCCTATGTTTACTCGATACTGAAACAGGTAAGTTTAATGTCGAGTGTGAATTGTTTCACGTTCATTTTAGATCACTATCTGACGCCGAAATAACTAATTACTTACTTAAAGATGAGCCTTATCAATGTGCTGGAAGTTTTAAATCAGAGGGATTAGGGATTAGCTTATTTGAACGTTTGGAAGGGCGTGACCCCAATACGTTAGTGGGGCTTCCACTTATTCTATTACTTGAAATGTTACGACAACACCAAGTTAGCCCATTGTTTGATAATTAATCAGTTAACTGGCAGGAAATACCTGCCAGTTAATTAAATAACCTACTTTTCTGCTTTACGACTACGTAATATTTTTAGGCAGTGATTCAATTGGTTATCTAATGGAGCTTGCAAACGCATCTCTTCACCCGTTTTAGGGTGTGTAAATTTCAGTGCGCTCGCATGCAAAAATAAGCGGTTTAAACCTGTTCCGGCCAGTTGGCTATCAAATTGCTTATCACCATAACGGTCATCAAATGCAATAGGATGCCCTGCATAGAGAGTATGCACACGAATCTGATGCGTACGCCCTGTGACAGGGCTCGCTTTTATTAAAGTTGCATTATCAAAACGCTCTTCCACTTTAAAGCGTGTCTCTGATGGCTTCCCTTCGCTGCTAACTTTAACGACACGTTCACCACTTTGTAGAATGTTTTTCAGTAAAGGAGCTTGAACAACTTTCATGTGAGACTGCCAATTACCTCTTACGAGTGCTAAATAATCTTTTTGCATTTGTTTTAAACGCAATTGTTCATGTAGTGCGCGAAGTGCAGAACGTTTTTTCGCCACTAACAAAATCCCAGAAGTGTCTCTATCCAAGCGATGGACTAATTCAAGGAAACGCGCTTCGGGTCGCAAAGCCCTCAAGCCTTCGATAACGCCAAAGCTTAAACCACTTCCACCATGAACAGCAGTACCAGATGGTTTATTCAGCACTAAGAGAACGTCATCTTCAAATAAAATGCAATTCGCTAATGCAGCGACCTTATCCAGTTTAGCCGAAACCGGTGTAGTTTCCCGTTCAGCAACCCTAACGGGAGGAACGCGGACTTGGTCCCCTTCGACTAATTTATACTCAGGCTTTATCCGCCCCTTGTTAACACGCACTTCCCCTTTGCGGATAATGCGATAAATCATACTTTTTGGTACACCTTTAAGTTTAGTGAGCAAAAAGTTATCGATACGTTGCCCAGCTTCGTCATCGCTGATGTCAATAAATTGAACTTGATTTTGTGTATTCATTCGGGAATGCGTTAACTCTAATTGATTAAAATATGCTCTTATTCGCTTTCCCTATCATACCGACTCCACAAAATTTTTTATCTTTTTTTTTAATTTGGTTATTTTCTGCATGATTTATCCTATTTCTAAATAAAATTTCCATATAACTTCCGTATCGACTTGCTATAATGCCTATGGCAATGGAATAATATGAAGTTGCTAAGATGTTTAAAAAACGAAAGTTAACGTTTTATAGGATTTCTTATTTGATGGCGTAACAGTGCAGCAATGGCGTAAGACATTTAGCAACATCAAATAAATTAGCGAGCAACGAATTTTGGCTTATTGGGTTAGGAACTTCCGTTTTCTTTAATAACTTACGGCATCCTGATTAAGAACGCTGAATTTTTAATCTAAAAATCAGGTTCACCGAATACTGCGCGTCTCTATACGAACGACTGCCGCGAGGCAGACGGTTTTGTAAAAATCACGAGGCCATCGGTTTACAGTAGCTCTTTCTTTCGCTGCTCTTTATTTAAAAGAAAATAATGAGTAAGTAATAACATGAAAAGAATGCTAATAAACGCAACTCAACAGGAAGAGTTGCGTGTTGCCCTTGTTGACGGGCAACGCCTCTATGATTTGGATATTGAAAGTCCCGGTCATGAGCAAAAAAAGGCCAATATTTACAAAGGTAAAATCACTCGTATCGAACCTAGTCTTGAAGCTGCTTTTGTTGACTATGGCGCTGAAAGACACGGTTTCCTTCCTATCAAAGAAATCGCTCGTGAATACTTCCCAAGCAACTATCACTCCCAAGGCCGTCCTAACATTAAAGATGTGTTAAAAGAAGGCCAAGAAGTTATCGTTCAAGTGGATAAAGAAGAGCGTGGAAATAAAGGTGCCGCATTAACCACCTTCATTAGCTTGGCAGGAAGTTACCTCGTTTTAATGCCAAATAACCCACGTGCAGGAGGCATTTCACGTCGTATCGAAGGCGAAGACCGCACTGAGCTAAAAGAAGCGCTGTCTTCTTTACAAATTCCAGATGGAATGGGCTTAATCGTTCGCACCGCGGGTGTGGGTAAATCTGCAGAATCACTGCAACAAGATTTGCTCTACCGTTTACGTCACTGGGAAGCGATTCAAAAAGCCGCTGAAAACCGCCCTGCACCTTTCTTGATCCACCAAGAAAGTAACGTTATTGTTCGTGCATTCCGCGATTATCTACGCCCAGATATCGGTGAGATCCTAATAGATAACCCGAAAGTTGTCGAAATGGCACGCAACCATATCGAAGCTATCGGCCGTGGTGATTTTGCAAGCAAAATCAAACACTACAGTGGCGATGTTCCACTTTTTAGCCACTACCAAATTGAATCACAAATCGAATCTGCGTTCCAACGCGAAGTTCGTTTGCCATCAGGTGGTGCATTAGTTATTGATACCACTGAAGCTCTGACCGCTATCGATATCAACTCCTCACGTTCAACACGTGGTGGCGATATCGAAGAAACTGCGTTCAATACTAACTTAGAAGCGGCTGATGAAATTGCACGTCAATTACGTCTACGTGACCTAGGTGGTTTGATTGTTATCGATTTTATCGATATGACGCCAGTTAGGCATCAACGTGAAGTAGAAAACCGCTTACGTGAAGCTGTACGCCAAGACCGTGCTCGCATTCAAATTGCACGCATCTCTCGTTTTGGTTTATTAGAAATGTCACGTCAGCGCTTGAGCCCATCGTTAGGTGAATCCAGCCATCACGTGTGTCCTCGCTGTTCAGGAACGGGAACCATTCGTGATAACGAATCACTTTCCCTGTCTGTTCTTCGCCTTATCGAAGAAGAGGCACTGAAAGAAAATACTCACGAAGTGCATGCCATTGTTCCTGTACAAATTGCATCTTACCTATTGAATGAAAAGCGTAAAGCCGTTAGTGATATCGAACAACGCCAAAGCCATGTTCGCGTTGTGATTGTCCCTAATGACCAAATGCAAACGCCTCACTTCCATGTGATCCGCATTCGTAAAGGTGAAGAGGTAAATACTTTAAGCTATAACTTAGCTCAATATCACGAAACCGTCACTTTGACACAAAGTGACGAGACTACCGCTGAGCGTAAAATCCCTGAGCAACCTGCAATTTCAGCTTTTGCACTGCAAGAGCCTGTAGACATGTCTACAGTGAAGCCAAAAGAAACTGCAACAAAAGCACCAGTAAAATCAGTGGCAACTGAACCTGCATCCCCAGGTTTGTTCAGCAAAATTGCGGCTTTCTTCAAGAACCTATTTGGTGAAGAAGAAAAAGTGGTTGAGAAACCAGCGCCGAAAAACCGCAATAATAATGACCGCCGCCGTAACAATGATCGTCGCAATAATAATCGCCGTAATAATAATCGTCGTGATCGCGATGAAAATGAAACACGCGATAATCGTGACAACCGTGATAATCGCAATAACCGTAATACGTCATCGGATGATGCGAACACTCGTAATAAAGGCCGTAATAATAAAAATACGAGCCAGCAAGATGAGCAAGCAACTGAGTCTAACAATCGTGACAACCAGCAGCAACGTCGCGAACAACGTGCTGAGCGTCGTCGTCGCCAAGACGAAAAACGTCAACAGCAAGTGGCCAAAACTCAACAAGATGCTCAGCAAAGTCATGTCGAAGATGCGGTGGAAAAGGAAGAAGAACAACGTCCGGTTGCCCCACGTCGTCAACGTCGCCAATTAGCACAAAAAATCCGTGTTACTGATAGCGAACAAATCATTACTCCTGTTGAAACGGCACCTGAAGTAACCACTGAGCCAGTTGCAGCATTACCTGCACCAACGGTATCTGTGAACCAAACTGAAGGTGTAGTACAAACTGAAGAGCGTCAAGAAGCCGTGGCTCAAGTTGATGGTGAAGAAAAACAAGACACCATCATTCCACGTCGTTCTCGTCGTTCACCTCGTCACTTGCGTGTCAGTGGTCAACGTCGTCGTCGCTACCGTGATGAGCGCCATTTAACTAAATCACCAATGCCATTAATCGCTGCCGTTGCCTCACCAGAGCTTGCGTCTGGCAAAGTATTTATTCATTACCCGATTGCTCAGCCTCAACAAGAAAGCATGGCAATCATCACCAATGAAGAAATGCTTGAACAACAAAGTGTTAATGACGCTTCTGTAGCTGAAACCTCAAATGTTACCGCGTCACAAAGCCACGTAATTGTCTCTCCAGTCGTGGCTGAAGAGGTTAAACACGAGGTACAAGACACCACTACAGAAATGGTTAATGTAGAAGAAACCCCATTAGTTAACGAAGCAACAGTTGTTGAACGCATTGTCGAACCAACTCCAGTTGTTGTCGAAGAGAAAACTGATGTTTCGCAAGGAATTGAAACCGTCGAAGCTGTAAAAGAGACTGTAGAAATAGTGGCTGAAGTTATTGAGCCACAGGTTGAAATAGCTCAAACAGAAGTGGTTGAAAGCGTTTCTATTGCGGGCGAACAAACAACGCCTGTTATTGTCAATGAAGTCGTTGAAGAAATACAACTTCCTCAAGTTTCTGTCACCGCATCAGCCGAGGTAGTCAGTGTCGAGGAAGTTATCGAACCTGTTGCCGTAGCTGAACCAGCAACGGTAGTAAGCAGCCCAGCGGTCAGCTTACATAAACGTCATGCTTATTCTCCAATGACAAAAGCGCCCGCACCTGCAAGTGCTGCTGCACCATTTGAGATCACTGAGTATCAGCGTGAAGCCTCAACCTTTGAAGGTAAAGGCGGCGCAGGTGGTCATGTTGCTTCAAACGTAGCAACCTCTGCAATGGCAAAACCATCTAGTCACTAAAACTAAATAGTTTTAAAACACAGAAGCCTTGATAGGAAACTATCAGGGCTTTTTTTATGGCTATAAAAACGTTTAACTTATTGTAATTCATTAAATACTAATAAAATTTACCCTCCTAAAGCCTTTGACGGGTAGTCATTAATAAATGCATCGTATATCTGTACAAAGTACATACGTTTAATGATTCCGCACACTAACTGAGGAAATTTTATGGATTATGACTATAGGCAAATAGACCGCTGGGAAAATGGTCATGCATATACAAGCGATGGTGTATTACTACTCCCGACTCTTCATGTAACCCCTGATAGAATTTTACCAGACCATATTCTGAATGCGATGGCAAAAGGAATATGTGGAGTTTGTGGGGTTAGTAACTGCCGTTTTGAAAAAACATCTCCTTATAAAAAGATGTTAAGTGCCTACCAAAGTGGAAAGCTCGAGTTAATGTTTATCATTTATTGGCGCTCTTTTGGCGGATTATACAAAATGATGAAGCCCAAAATAGAGCAGGATTTAAATGAGATAAAGAAACAAGAAGCAGAGGAAATTAAAGGTTCAGTTAAATTTGCAGCTGATTTTTATAAAGAAGCTTTTAATACTTACGGTGAAAAAGCAGAGAAATTGGCTAAAGCTATGGCAGAACAAGCTAAAGGAAAAAAGATCCGTAATGTTGAGGATGCATTAAAAGCTTATAATAAGTATAGCAATAATATTAGTAGGAAAATTGATGCAAAAGATCGCAAAGCCATTACAGCAGCATTAGAATCAGTTAAAACTGAAGATATTGCAAAAAATTTCAAGAAATTTAGTAAGGGTATGTTATACACAAGCCGAGCAATTGACTTTATTGATTGGTCAAATGAATTAATAAAAGCAATCGACACTAATAATTGGAGACCTTTTTTTGTTAAAACAGAAACAATAGCGGCTGGAATGGCAGCTACAGCTCTTGCTGGATTCGCTTTTAGTGCATTGCTTGGCGGGCCTATTGGTATACTAGGATATGGCTTAATTATTGCAGGGATAGGCGCATTAATTAATGATAGTTTAGTCGAAGAAGCAAATAATTTGATTGGTATTTAGCCATAAAATAGATGCTATTTACTTTGCTGACAATCTTCTTATAAATAGAGTTATAATAAAAACCAACGTAATTGGAATAGATAATAAAAATACGACACCACCATATATGGCTAATCCTCCAGCCTTACCCGCTGTGTCCATAAATAAGCCTCTATTCCAAAATTCTCTAGTGGTAAACATGAGAAAGAAGCTTTCAACTGCCCATTTCGCAAATGGGAAAATAATAATACCAACAACACTAATAAATAACATCAGTGACTTATATTTGAGTTCACTCCCCAAATAAGAATATAAAAACAGGGCTCCCATAAACCAACCCCAACACATATTTTGAATATAATATTTTTTATTCATTAACTATTTCCTTATTCTTCTATGAAATATGATAGCAAACTCTATATGAGAATGAGAACTCATATTAACTCTAGTTATTAGTATGCATTGATATCTTAAAGTTGCTGATTAATTAGTACTTAATAATTACTTTATGTTAATGTGTGATTATCTATTATTCATTACAAAGGATGGTATTATGTTAAAAGTCATTGCGGAAGATTTTATTAAAACTGAGGCGATTGAAATAGTTATGCCTCTATATCGTGAATTAGTCGCAGCAACCAAGCAAGAACCTTTATGCATCAGCTACAACCTTTACGTTGACCAAAAAGACCCGGGGCACTTTATTTTTATCGAGGAGTGGCCGAATCAAGAAGCATTAGATATCCACTGTGCTAGTGAACATTTCCAGCGCCTAGTTCCGCTCATTAACCAGTATCAAAAAGCCGCACCAACCTTTAAGTTTATGAATGTGCTTTTGAGTGATTAGCTTTGTCTATAAACTTACGAAAATCTAACTACTTGATAAATTGCTTGTTTTTATTAATGGATTTAATTCTCTATAACCCTAAACAAATACAATTATATCAATCCTCTAAATAGTTCGGTCTGTCGCTAGGCGGCAAGCTAAACGAGGCTCTAGGAGCATACATAAGTATGTGACTAGGGCGAGTGTGCGACGCCAACAACGCGACAGGCCGAAATATGACGAGGATTTTTAGAACCAAGGAGCTTGGATCATAACCGCTCCATAAAACAAGGCACGACCCGCTAATTCACCGCTAAATATGGCTAATATCACTAAGGCAATTAAAATCGCCGATGGCGGTTTCTTATATCCTTTCATCGCCACAATGCAAGGCAATAGCATACTCATCACAACTTGCCACCACAGCAAATAGCTTCCACCTTGGCTTGCAGGTAATTGCAGGCGAATGATTTGCGCGATTAATACCAATGCAACGCCTATAAGCACACCGACTTTAATTGACGATGGTAATGGCTTTCCTTGCCCAATAACAAATAAGGCCACTAGACTAAAACCAAGGACAATTGCACTGCCTATAAATGCGATTTGTGTTGCCGGAGTATGCCATAATGGGTGAGCGACCATTTGATAATAGACTTGTGCCGTGACAAGTATAGCGGCTAATCCACCAATCCCACTTATCCAGCCTAATATCGTGTTGCGCATGTTTACTGTGGGCTGCAACCAGCAAGATAGAGCCCATAACGTGACAACGCCATTTAATAATACAAATGTCACGGCCTCGCGGCTTAACCATGAATGGCTTAACCCCAAAACGGAACGGTATGCTTCAAGAGGCACACCTAAATGCCCCATTGACATCGATGAGCCAATAACTTCAATCAACCATATCAATAGCACTGCTCGACGCAATACAGGCCCTGATAATAGGGACTCTTGACTGGCTTTCATTTGGTAAATAGTTAATGCGAGAACTGCCCCGATCCCCCACTGGCTCATCACTGTAAAAAATACCAGAGGGAGTTCCATATGTTTAATATCCATGATTAGTCCTCCATCCCAATAATCACAATATTTGGATTACTAATTGTGTGATCGGGCATATTATAGCGCTGCTCCAGTACCGCCCAATTTGTCGTGTGCTTTTTACGTAGCTCGGTAATATCACCAAACTCAATAGCGCCCGTCGGGCAAGACTCCACACACCTTGGTAGTAGCCCTTCATCTAACCGTTCTGCGCACATATTACACTTGCTCGTTTTCCCTTCAGCAGGATCAAAAACAGGAGCATGATATGGGCAAGCCATGATACACATCTGGCAACCGATACATTTTTCATGGTCTTGAACGACTATGCCATCCGCCCGTTTGGTATAGGTGTCAGCAGGGCAGACTTTCAAACATTGAGGATCATCACAATGATTACAAGACATCGTAATAAATGCTTGGGCATTCGGTGAGTCATCATTAAATTCGCGAACTCGACGCCACAAAACCCCTGGTGGGGTGACATTTTCGGATTTACAGGCCATTGAACAAGTACGGCAACCATAGCAATCTTTTGTATTTATCAAAAAACCATATTGCTTAACCATGATTACGCCTCCCTTCTGACATCAACTAACGTACTATTACAGCAGTGCCCTGTTCCCAAATGTTCAACTTGGTCATTCGTGACATGACTGCTGCTTCCCCCCTGCTGCTCCCACCAGCCGTTATCTAGTGAAATCACGCCTTTTTTAATATGCGTTGTCACAACAGCAATGGCTCTGTGTTCTCCTCGGTCATTAAAGGTGATTGCCCATTCCCCATTCTGAATACCTCTAGATTTAGCATCTTCTGGGTGAATTAAAACATTCGGCTGATTTCGTTGTACTTCCAGAATCCATTCATTCATTCCATGACTTGAATGCACACTACGCGCTAACTTGCGCTGAACCGCCATTAATGGATACTTTTTGGCTAATTCAGGTGAACCTTTAACAGACTCGGTCACTTGGTAGTAAGCGACGACAGGTGAGAAATTTTTCTTTTGCCAATCTTCAACAAACAAGTGCGCTTTTTTAGTCGATGTTCTAAAAATACCGTCTTTGAAAGGAATCCAGTCTCCTTCTACGGGACGTACTGGGCCTTTTTCTAACATTTGACGAGTGATGCCTGAACCGACTAAACAGGCATCAATGTAGTGTTCTATTGGCTTATTGAATACATCTCCAAAGCCGAAACGCTCTGCTAACCGGGCGAAAATCCAATAATCGGGTTTTGCTTCACCAACAGGTTCAACGGCTTGTTCCATTAATTGAACATATTGGCTACGTACCCCCGCCATCAAACTTGTATCTTCAAAAATCGTTGTAACAGGTAGGACTAAATCTGCATATAACGCTGTTGAGCTCATGAGATTATCAGCCACCACTACAAATGGAACTTTCTTCAGAGCCTCCCTAACCTTGTTAGTATTCGGTAATTGGGTCATAACCCCCATTGTCATAATCCACCAAAAATTAATCGGATGCGGCTTTTTATTGACGATAAAATCACCAACTTTAGCCACCGGAATAGGTGGAATATTTTTCACATTCGGAGCAGGAGGAACGATTGGACTAAAGTTAGCCATTTGCCGAGCTCCACCGGCATCACAAACCCCCGCCCCTCGTTTACCGATATTGCCAGTGAGTAATGCAAGGTAGAATTGACTTCCTGCAACATAAGCACCGTGCTCAGTTCGCTGTGCTCCTGACATATTTTGCACAATCATTGAAGGTGTTATTGATGAGTAATCCCGAGCAAGACGTACGATAGTTTCCGCTGGAACATCGGTTTCTTCACTGACTCGAGCAACATCCCATGCTTTGGCTTGTTGATAAATTTGCTCAAAAACCGTGGTATACCCCAAATCTTCAGGAAGCTCCTGTTGGAATAGTGCCGGTTTAATACCCGATGAATCATGACGAACTAATTTTTTGCTTAATATGTCGAAAACTAAATAACTGTCCTTATCGTCATTATTTTGCCTAACTTGTTTCTGATTGGCGTCAACTAAATAAACAGCGCCTGTATGTGTTCTAAGGAAGTTTTCGTCTATTCGGTTTTCTTCAATAATGATTTTGATCATTCCCAATGCCAAAGCCGTATCCGTCCCTGGAATAATCGAGATCCACTCGTCTGCTTTTGCAGCGGTTTCACTATAGCGCGGGTCAATAACCACTAGTCGAGCACCATTTCTTCTCGCTTGGTTATAATTTTTAAAATAGGCTTGCATGGTAACAGCAGGATTATTTCCCCAACATAAGATATAGCGGCTGTCGGCTATCGTATCTCGGGTATCTGCATACCTTAAACCTAGCATTGGGATCATCGCTGCTGTTACCGCTGAACAACACAATGAACCCGCCTGTTTCGTTGCTCCGCCTAAATAATCAAAAAAGGCTTTTCCCATATCATTCTTGATAGAGTCCATATTCCCTGCATGCGTGGAAATAAATAACCCTTCATTACCATATTTATCAATGGTTTCTCTGATATTTTTTTCGATAAGATCCAGCGCTTCATCCCAGCTTATCGGTTTGAATTCCGCTTTACCTTTTTCGCCGACTCGCAGTAATGGGGTTTTGATGCGTTGCTCATGATAGACCCATTTAGTCCGGCTCATACCTCGCAAGCAACATTTGACATTAAACCCTTCAGTCGCCTGTATTTTCATCAGCTTACCTTGATAGGTATATGCAGTTAGGTTGCAATGTAAACACTCCATTGCACAAGTTGACCGAAATGTTTTGTAGTCCGACAATTTTAGTCGCACCTTAGGTAAGGGTTGATTGCTGTTTTCTTGTGTATAAGAACAGGGAGCAATACTCGCCAACCCCACAACACCAAGCCCTTTGAGCAGAGTTCGGCGTTTCAAACGTAGTGAATTTATAGTTTTCATTATAGTAAACCTCGACATTGCTTTTTAAAGTTCACTATATATATACTTCATTCACCAAAAGTGAACTTGAGTAGCATCAATAATTCTATCTATTTATAGGTAATAACGTACTACCGCTTTCAGATTATTTGTTTGTCACGTCGGGTCGTTAGCAGCACAAGGCAACTCATGGTAAAATACCCAAACTTGTTAAATTTAGGTGGTTTATGTATGTCTACTCTGCAAGGTGTTAATTCTGTTGATATAGCCGTAAGCATTTTAAATTATATTGCTCAGAATGGAGGTATTGCGCGCGCAGCGGATATTTCAAAAGGCTGTGAGATATCAAAAAGTCGGCTACATAAATATCTTGTTTCACTATGCCGTACACAAATGCTGTATCAAGACATTCAAACTAGCCGTTATGGCTTAGGCCGAAATTTAACCTTCTTAGCCAATTTTGTTAAACCTGAAGACTCTTATATCGACACTATTAATAATGCTTTGATTCAATTTCGTGATGAACAAAATGTCTCAACAGGTGTTGCCACCCGCTTAGGGAAAGCACTTTCTTTGGTTAAATATAATCGTAGCTTTAAAAATATTGAAATTGACTTTTTACCTAACACGCCATTGCCTGTCGTAAAAAGTGCGGCAGGGCTGGTTTATTCAGCATTTGATGGCCAATTTGGCTCCAATTCCTATTCACAAGACGAAATTAATAAAGTGACCCAACAAGGTTATGCTATCCGTTACCAACCAACAGAAGGTATTCCCGGAGCGCAATCTATTGCTTGTCCTGTATTTAATGGCGAAGGTCAGCTTGTTGCTGCCGCAGTGACGATGGGATTTATTGCAGAAAATGAAATGGAAAGATTAGCAACTGCATTAATCAAACAAGTTAATAAACTAAATTTATAACAACAAACCTTCATGATAATAACTCAAAAACAATAAAGCCGAGATTATCTCGGCTTTATTAGTTGATTATTTTACATCGATGCGAGGCAATTCACCCATTTCTTTGAGTTTTTTAGAAATTTCACGGCGCTCTTTGGAAAGCTCAGCGTTCTTGATAATATAATCATCAACACGATCATCATAATCGCTACGCATGTTCGCAATAATTGCCTGAATATCCTCAATCGACATGCCTGGTTTTATATATTCACTCAAGTTATCCAGTAGCAAAACACGCTTCTGGTTATCACGAATTTTTTTCTCATTGTCGGTGATTTCACGACGAATTTTATTTTTGCGACGAAACATACGCACAAATTCCAGAACATTTTGGAAAGACGGCTTGTTAGCGTTGTCCATGTTTAAAACCCTCTAGTCAATATTCAAAACGCATTATCTATTAACACAATACATTCTAATCCTATCGTGTTACAAGCCCGTTTCGCATATTTATCAAATTATTCCGCTGAAACTTGATTTCACTTTATACTTTAACGACCAAATTATCGGAGTGATCTTTATCAAACTTATTTCTCTGATCTTTACTTCCGATTTCTTGATTACCTGTCCCGTCACCTCTGAGACAAAATGCAGATAATATTGTCGTAATAATCACAAATCCCCCCATGACGAGATAAGTATGAGCAAAACCAATTTGATCGTATCCCCAGCCAGCTAATGGCGATAAAATACTTGCAACTACAGAGCTCATGCAGCTAAAGCCAACCAAATAAAGTGTCGATGACAAACGTTTATCAAAATGAAGGCTGTTATATTTAAAAATCGCGACTAAAAGAATCGGGAGTTCAACGGCATGCAGTAATTTCATTATCGATATCATAATTGCACCATCAACTAAGCCTGAACCAATAATGCGTAACGCCATCACTGAACTCGCAAATAATAACCCATTTTTAGCACCTATCCGGTTGACGATAAATGGTGCTAAAAACATCCCCCCTGCTTCCAAGAAAACCTGCAATGAGTTTAGATAACCGTACATCTCATTACCTAATTGTTCATTCTGAAATTGATGAGCAAAATACACCATAAATTGCTGGTCATATACACTGTATATACAGGTTCCTAATACAAATAATATTAAAGCCCAAAATTGAGGTTGTACAAACAATTGTAGAGCGTCTTTCACGGTTATCGTAGAAGGTTTGCCATGTTCAAGGCTATTATAAGCATCCGTATTTGCCGTTTTTAATTTCAATAGAATAACTAAAAATAATAGGCCTGAAACAGTTGCCATAATAAAATTGTAATCAGGGTTCACGTTAATGTTACGCCCGGCAAAAAAGGTAGCTGTCGCCCAACCCAATGAGCCCCACATCCTCGCTTTACCATACTCAAAATTACGTAATCGGCTGACCCTCTCTGTATAAGACTCAAGCACCCCAATCCCTGCGTGAAAGGTCATACCAATAAATAAGCCACCAATTGCACTGCCTAAAAATACATTCCATTTTAGCAACGTACCAAAAACCATAAAAAATGGCCCTGATGCAATCAGTAATACTGCAATAAATAATAGTAAATTTTTTCGTAACCCTAATTTATCCTGCATGAATCCATAAAGTGGTTGCGCGCAAAGCGCCACAATCGAAATACAAGAGAAAATAACCCCAGTATCTGCGCCATCTAAACCAACATATTTACGCAGCCAGATTGCAACGACAGAAAATGTTGATGACCAGGTGAAAAAGAAAAAAAACAATAATGCACTCAAAGAGGCATAATACTTTCTTGAACCACGATTCATATTTCATCACCTAACAAAAATTATCCTGATGAAATGTTAAGGTTAACATTAATTACAAACCACAAAATCACCTATTAATTGTGATGTTAATCACCAATGTTAACGTTAACAATTAATATATGTGACGCTTATCACAATACTTATAACTTAAGATAACGACCTCCTGCAGGGTAAAATATTCTATCGAGTTATCAAATTAAACTACTATCAATCGCGCCAGTTCAATATCAGATAGCCTTGGTTTAGCTTTCACAGTAGATAAGGTATCATTAATCAACAATGTATAGTGAATACCAATAAATTAACCACTATCAATCTACTATATAACCATCGAAATGGTGAAAACGTTGCAAGATAATAAAAAACAACCTACTTTTTTTATTCATGACTATGAAACTTTTGGTAAGCGCCCTGCTCTTGATCGGCCAGCGCAATTTGCAGGCGTCCGCACCGACCTTGATTTTAATATCATTGAAGAGCCAGAGGTTTTTTATTGCGCTCCAGCTGATGACTATTTGCCGCAACCTGAAGCCGTCATGATCACTGGGATCACCCCACAGGTCGCATTATCTCAAGGCGTTAATGAAGCCGAGTTTGCTAAACGAATTCATGCGGCTTTTAGTGTCCCCAATACCTGCATTATGGGTTACAACAATATTCGTTTCGATGATGAAGTTACCCGTAATATTTTTTATCGAAATTTTTATGACCCGTATGCCTATAGTTGGCAGCAAGGAAATTCACGTTGGGATTTACTCGACACTTTGCGTGCCTGTTTTGCGCTTCGCCCTGAAGGTCTTCAATGGCCAGAGAATGAAGATGGCCTGCCGAGTATGCGTTTAGAACATTTAACTAAAGCGAATGGTGTTGCTCATGAAAATGCTCACGATGCAATGTCTGACGTTTTAGCCACCATTAACATGGCCAAACTGTTGAAAGCCGCTCAACCCAGAATGTTTGATTATTTTTATCAATTAAGAAATAAAAACAAAATAAGTCAACTTATTGATATTGTAGAAATAACACCACTAGTTCATGTGTCTGGTATGTTTGGTGCATTACGTTCTTATGTCAGCTTAGTCGCTCCTCTTGCTTGGCACCCTGACAACAAAAATGCCGTTATTATGTGTGATTTATCTGCTGATATCTCACCATTAGTTGAGTTAGATGTTCAACAATTGCGTACCCGATTATATACACCTAAAGCTGAATTGGCAGGCGCTTCTCCCGTTCCTGTAAAACTCGTTCACATTAATAAGTGCCCTATTTTAGCACCAGAAAAAACACTGCGCCCTGAAGATGCGGAACGAACCGGTGTTGACCGTGACTTGTGTATGCGCAATCTGGAAACTTTACGCAAGAACCCTGAAATTCGTAATAAATTAATTGAGTTATTTAGCGAGCCACAAGTATTTACAGAGTCGGATGATGTCGATACACAAATTTATAATGGATTCTTTAGTCCTTCTGACCGCTCAACCATGGATATTATTCGTGAAACATCGCCACAGAACTTGCCTGCATTGGAACTCAGTTTTGAAGATAAGCGCATGAAAGAGCTCTTCTTTCGCTATAAAGCACGTAACTACCCTGCCACCTTGTCTTATGATGAGCAGCAACACTGGTTACAGCACCGTAGAGACTACTTTAGTGAAGAGCGTTTAACAGAATATATGCAACAAATACAGCTATTACTTGTAGAGCATCAACATGATGAAAAGCGTTGCCAACAATTAAAAGCATTGATTAGCTATGCGAGAGATCTCGCCAGTTAATTTAGTAATAAAAAAGGCAGATATTGAAACGTTTCCCAATACCTGCCTTTTGTTATTTATATGACGCGTTCATTAATGATCATGAGTATGAGCGCAGCCACAATCCCCTTCCCAATTTTTGCGTTTAGTTGTTTTACCTAAACCGGGGTTCATTGTATTTGTAGGGTCAGATTGTTTATAAAATGATTTTAATTGTTCTGGGGCTTTATATAAATGCCCTACGTTATGTTCCGCAGGATATTGAGCCCCCCTTTCATCTAATAAAGCTAACATTTTTTCTTTTAGTTCTTTCGGGTCAACGCCTTTTTTCAAGACATAGTCTTGGTGCATAACATGGCACATAAAATGACCGCAGTATAATTTATGAACTAATAGCTTTTCAATTTCTGGTGGTAATGTTTCAAACCAATTTCTATCATTGCGACGTAAAGCAATGTCGAGAGGTAATACATCTTCCACATCTTTATTATGAACAGCGTGATAACGAACAGCGGAGCCAGCAGCGGCAAAGCGGTGTAAAAATGCTTTTGCCCCCTCTTCTGGTGTACATTCAAAATAGCCGCCATCGGCGCTTGCAAAATAAGATTTTAGCCAAACTTTAGCCTCATCAATGCCATCTCCAGCCATTTTTAACATTAAATGGTGTTCATAACGATCACGGAACTCTTTCATGCGTGGTGGTAAATGAGAAGGCCATAATTTACTGAGAACCTGCATAGTACGGTCGATCAGATTTGATGGCAGGAATGGGACTTTATTTAATACTGCATCAATACGCCCTTTAATAGTGAAAAACATTGGCATTTTGTCAGTGCCAAATTTATCAATCATTAAAAAGGTATCTTTACCATAAACTTCTGCTATATCGAAGCAACCACGGTGCATATATTCACCTGCAACTGGCAGGTTTTTAAATTCACTTAAAATATAACGGCGTATATCTTCCAAAACGTCAGGGTTATTTGAACCGATATAAAATACCTGTGTTTTTTTATCGGCTGGGAAGGTATCTAAACGAACCGCAAACACGGCTAATTTTCCTGCGCACCCTGACGCTTCAAATAGACGACGTTCATCCGCGTTAAAGCGTGATGGTGTATCTGCATCGACATCACGAACGCGTTCTGCATACTCATGGTCAGAAGCGAGTTTATCGCTAACTTGTACGTCTTCACTACTATAGCCACGATTTTGTAAATTCGTCAGGATTTCTTCTGGTGTGTTACCTAAATCAATACCTAGGTGATTGACAAGCTCCACTTTTCCATCGTCACTGACTCGGCCATAAAGAGCAAGCTCAGTATAGGCGGGGCCTCTACGCACTAATGAACCGCCAGAACTATTACAAATACCACCCACAACTGAAGCTCCAATACAAGAAGAGCCAATCAAAGAGTGCGGTTCACGCCCTAATGGTTTTAAGATTTTCTCCAAATCGTACAAAGTACTCCCCGGCATCGCAACGACTTGGTTAAATTCCGGTAAAACTTGAATTTGGTTTAATTTCAACGTACTAATAATGACGATATCGCGATCATAGTCATAGCCACTCGGTGTCGACCCTTCGGTTAACCCTGTATTAGCCGCTTGCATCAGGACAATTTTGTCTGCTTCAACACACGCCTTGAAAACATACCACTGTTCGAGCAATGTTGTTGGAAATACAACCGCGATTGCATCCCCCATACCAGAGCGGAAGCCTTTACGATAACGTTCTGTTTTATGTGGCTCTGTTAAAATATTTTTTTTGCCAACAATATTCCTAAGCGTCAGTAATAACCGTTGATTCTCAGGTTTCTTTGCATCATTCATTTGTGTGCCTTATTAATCGAATTCGTGATTATCATAGTTCTACATTATGTGTTGTAACAACAATATCACATAATATTATGATGTTAATAGGCTATACGCTTTATCTTAAATAATTCTTAACGGATAAAAAAATAGCGCCTCAAGGCGCTATTTTTGAATCTAATTCTGGACATATTCAAAATAGTTCGTGTTGTAGCAAGGCGCCGAGCAAAACGATCATGGGGAGCATACATAAGTATGTGACCCATGTCGTTTTGAGAACGCAACGCCGCTACGGCGCGAAATATGAAGAATATTGTTAAACGTCGCTCATTTGCGGCATAGGCCGCTTAAACATACGTGTCAGTACAGCCATATAGACCAAACCAACTGCCGTCCAAACCAACCCGTAAACCATTGAGTCTTCTTCGATATTCAGCCATAACACACACACTGTCAGTGTACCAATAACAGGCAAAATCAAGTAATTCAGGATATTTTTGAACCCTGTCATACGGCGTTCACGAATAAAGAATTGGCTGATAACCGAAATATTAACAAAGGTAAACGCGATTAACGCACCAAAGTTAATTAACGCGGTTGCAAAATCCATTTCAAACCAGATAGCGCCTAATGCCAAGAAACCAACCATTAGTACGTTGTATGCCGGAGTACGCCATGTTGGGCTTACATAACCAAACACTTTTTCTGGGAATACCCCATCACGCCCCATAACGTACATTAAACGTGCGCTACCTGCGTGAGCCGCCATACCTGACGCTAATACCGTAACACATGAGAAAACCAGAATGATTGACTGGAAGAATGCACCAGCAACAAAACGCATAATATCTGGCTGTGTTTCATTAATATTCTTAAAACGTGAAACATCAGGGAAATACTGCTGTAAGAAGAAAGAAACAGTAATAAAAATAATTCCACCGATTAACGCGGTTAAGAAAATAGCACGTGGGATCACTTTGCCTGCATTAGGTGTTTCTTCTGACAGTGAGCTTAATCCGTCGAAACCTAAGAATGAGAAACAAAGGATTGTTGCCCCAGCAATAAGCGGGATCACTTCGGTTTTTTCATTAGCAAATGGGTTAAATGTCCAAATCTCACCTGAACCTTCACCATTTGAAACGCCGTGAATCACTAAGCCCGTAAAGACCGCCATTACCCCAATTTGGATAATCGCAATCACGGTACTTAAATTCGCTATCACGTTGATACCGCGTAAGTTTGCTGCTGTCATTAATATGACTAATCCCACAACAAAAATCGCTGGCTCAACATTAGGGAAAATATCTTGTAAATAAATTTTAGCCAATAAGATGTTGATCATTGGCATAAAAATATAGGACAGCAAGGATGTCCAACCCACCAAGAAGCCAATATGTGGGCTCATTGATTTTTGGGCGTAAGTGTACGCTGAACCGGCTGATGGGAAACGTTTCACCAATTTACCATAGCTCAGAGCAGTAAACAGTATCGCAGCAAGTGCAATAATGTATGAAGTTGGAACATGTCCACCAGTTTTATCTGACACCATTCCGAAGGTATCAAATATCGTCATTGGCTGGATATACGCAATACCGATCATGACCACTTGCACCAATGTTAAGGTTTTTGCAAGTTGTACGCGGTTATTCGCACCCGTTTGATTGTGACCGATGTCTAATGGAATTGGTGTGTTATTTTGCACGTCTAAGCCCTCCCATAACTTTCGATTGCATACTACTTCGGCTTAATCGACAGTTACTGGGAAGACTTTGCATCTGCCTATAGGCAGAGAAAAACGAAGAAAGGGAGAAAGGCGTGTGAGCGAAGCCACCGAGAGCCCCGTAGTCATCGATACGGCAGCCGCCAGCGCCTGGCCCTGCTGCGAATGCGAAAAAGTAAGCCATAAAAGCATTCCTCAAATCGGTAGCGTAAAATGTTTGCTACACGTAAATATTAAAATTATCTCTCCGGCTCTATGTCCGGCCCCGCTAGAATGAACGTTCCTAAAAACAAAAAAACCGATGCTTCATTTGATTAAGCATCAGTTATTTTTTAGTTCGCGCATTTTGCACGCCATAACCACAAATAGCAAGTTAAATTGTTAACAAATCACCCTATTTTCCATGAGAAATTTTGATTATTTCTGACTTTTTTCCCTATCTGCTTATATCTTTTTTTTCTGAGCGTTTTTATCGCGTTTTAATCAGCAAAAAACCCTTTGGTGGAAGCCAAAGGGTTTGGATTAATCGAGATTAATTATTCGATTAGAAGTTGTAGTTGATACCGATATTGTAGCGACGGCCTTCTAATTCGGCACCGTAGTTTGCAGTATCAATACGACGATCTAAGACGTTATAGACACCACCAACTAAATTCGCATTTTTATTTAATTGATAACTCGCGCCTAGATCAAATAATGCATATGATGGGGTTCCTTTACTCATTGCTTGTCTACGGCCTTGGTAATCGGATGTTTTACCCCTAAAGTTCATTCGAGTCCAAGTTTGTAAGTCTTCAGTTGTATCCCAAGTCAATGTTGAGTTAACCATATGTTTTGGCTGTTTATTTAGTGCTTTACCTTTATTTACACCACTTTTTTGTTCAGTATCAGTGAAGGTGTAGTTATTTGTGAACGCTAGATTATCCAAAATATTCCAATTAAACGTAACCTCAACCCCACGCATATTAGCTTTACCGATATTAGTGCGATCACTGACAAAATCATAACTATGATTTATTGGATTACTTGACGTACTACATTTATTACTACTATCTTTGTTATCACAACGTGTAATTTCAGTAATTTTATCTTTAAAATCAGTATTATAAATACTTAAACTTGCTGTTAAGTTTTCTTGATTATTCCAAATAACCGCAATTTCTTCAGTTACGCTTTTTTCTGGTTTCAAACTAGGGTTACCAAAAATGACGCCATTTGATTGGCCGCCACCTGTACCTTGCCCCCAATTTGCAGAGGATTGGCGTAAATCAGGTGCTTTATACCCAGTTGAAACCCCACCTTTAACCGTCCATTGCTCATCAAGATGCCACACACCATATAAGCGCGGAGTCCAATGTGTACCGTAGTTTTCGTCTTTATCCATACGAATACCACCTGTTAACGCAAAATCATTGGTCATTAACCATTCGTCCTCTGCGAATAATGCCCAACTGTATCTGTCTAGAGAACTAGCCTTTAACTTATTCTGCTCATCTTCCAATTTTTCTTTACGGTATTGCCCACCAAGACTTAGACTATGATCGCCCAGTAAAAATACGCTTTGATTACGCATAGTCGTATCTTTTGATGTCATTTTACGACCAATATTCTTAGCTTCATCATGCTGAATATAGGTATCTGTAGAAAAACCGTCGTATAAACCATAATGTGTTAAGGCGACGTGTGTATTTTCAAATTTCTCTTTATTCTCAGTTTTTGCAGTGCTACTTCTTGAATAGCCATATCGTGAATCACGATGCTGATTATCTTTTTTGAAATCTAAATCAAAGGTATTTTTATCATCAGGAGTTAATGACAGTGTACCACCACCACTTGTCATAATTTGACGATTAAAACCACCTTCATATTTATCTTCACCACGGTGTGAATACTGGCCTTGTAATTTAGCACCTAATAAGCCATCAATTAATGGCCCTGATGTATAGAAGCTGCCTTGCCCTGTATTACCTGAATTTTTACGTTCAGTCAGTGTAGTATCTGCTCGTAAACTGGTCGTCCACTCTTGTTGCACACGACGAGTGATAATATTGATAACCCCACCCATCGCATCCGAACCGTACAGCGACGACATAGGACCACGTACCACTTCAATACGTTCAATCGCAGGTAATGGCGGTAACCAACCTTGTTCAACACCTGAATTATCACTATTTGGACGAGTGCTGCGTGTATCAACGCGTTTACCGTCGATTAAAATCATGGTGTATTTAGCATCCATACCACGGATGCTGATGTCTGAGCTACTGCCGCCTCCAGTGACTAAAACACCCGGTACATCTTTTAATGCGTCAGTCACATCACGATAAGCTTTAGTTTCGAGTTGTTCGCGAGTTACTACAGAAATAGACGCAGGGGCATCTTCAATTTTCTGTTGATAACCTGATGCTGTTGTTACATAGATTTTATCTTTACTGTCATCAGCAAATGCAGGTGCCGCAGCAATAGCCGCAATTATGCTAATTGCCACTTTTCTTTTATTAAAAACAACCATTCCCAACTCTCCAAGAGATATTTTGTTTTATATATGAATTGATTTGCTCACATTGATTTCATTGAATCAAAAAATATTTTTTATTATTGGGGCATTTAAATACCCATAGGAAATTCATGGTAAAAAACCATTATATAATTCAATTAAATTTCCTGTGGGTAATTACTATTAAATAATATTTAATTTGTTTATTTCTTTAATATTGCATCCTCTCATTTTATTTAATGTGCTTGCCGAGTGCTGCAAGCACATTATTCTATTACGATATTAACTTGCTAATTTATCAACCAGCCCATCTATTAGGACTTGCGGAACACCTTGCGAACAACGTTCGATACGACCGCGTACACCATAGACCTCAGCAAGGCTTTCAGGGGTAATTACCTCAGCAGGTTCACCTTGAGCAATTAAATTACCTTGCTTCAGCATTAATACATGTTCTGCGTGTTTGAGTGCAATATTAATATCATGAACCACCACAACCGTGATTATATTTCGACGCTTCGTTTCTTTCGCGACTAAATCCATCACATGATATTGGTAATTTAAATCCAGTGCACTTAAAGGTTCATCTAATAACAATAAGTTGGGTTGACGAATTAAAGATTGTGCCAAACCCACTAATTGTTTTTGACCACCTGAAAGTTGGTCTAAATAACTTAACGCCAAATGTTCAATACCCAATTGACGTAATAACCCCATCACTTCGTCTTTACTATTCTCATTGCTCAAACCGCCTGAAGCACGTTGAGCAACAATCACTGACTCTAAAACATACAGATGTACACCAGCAGGTAACGTTTGCGGTAAATACACCACATTTTGTGCTCGTTGGGCAAAACTCTGTTGAGTTAAGTCCTGGCCATCCAGTAACAGCTGCCCTGTAGCTTTATTTAGCCCCGCCAAAGAACGCAATAATGTGGATTTGCCACTACCATTGGGCCCAAGTAATACCGTGATCTTGCCGCGAGGTAAGATATCCGTCGATAGGTTCTCAATTACGGGGCGTTTTGGGTAACCTGCATTAAATTGGTTAATAATCAGGCCACTCATGATACGTTCCCTCTATGACGTAAAATAATGCTTAAGAAGAACGGCACACCCACTAACGATGTCACAATCCCAACAGGAATAATCACACCCGGAATAATATTCTTCGACGCTATTGAGGCCATTGATAAGATTAACGCCCCAATTAATGCACTTGCTGGCAGATAAAAACGGTGATCTTCACCAAAAATCAACCTTGCAATATGCGGTGCGACTAAACCAATAAAGGCGATAGGCCCCACAAACGCCACCGCTAAAGCCGATAAAATACTAATACGTAATAATGTTGTTAGCCTTAAACGGCGCACATCAATACCGAAACTGATCGCCCTATCTTCACCCAACCTTAAAGCCGTTAATTTCCATGAACTCATCATGGCAACCGGGAAAACAAGCGCGAAAACCAATGCCATCACACCAAGTTTTACCCATGTTGCTTTTGATAAACTGCCCATCGTCCAAAAGACTAAACCCTGCAAGGTATCTTCTGTTGCGATGAATTGCATCATAGAAACCAATGCATTAAAGGTAAACACAAGTGCAATACCGAACAATACGACACCTGAGGTTGCTACACGCGTCCAGCGAGTTACCGCGTCTAACATCAAGGCTGCTAATAATGCAAAAATAAAGGCATTGGCTGATATTACCCATTGGTCAGGCACGCCTGGAATTGCAATCCCTGAAACAATCGCCAATGCGGCACCAAAAGCCGCCGCATTAGATACCCCTAGTGTAAATGGGCTCGCTAACGGGTTATTAAGGATCGTTTGCATCTCAGCACCAGCAAGTCCTAATGACATACCAATCACCACGGCCATCAATGCATATGGCAGACGGATATCCCAAACAATGACTCGAGTTCCTGCATCAACTGCTTCTGGGGTCATTAAGGTTTGCCATAAGCGTTCAAGGGATAACCCTGAAGGACCTAAGGTGAAATCAATAACCAGTGATAATAAAATCGCAGCGACGATAACAGCTATCCATGTCAATCGACGACGCAACATATTTTGATAATGTTGTTTTACATTGTTGTCAGCCTGAATCGCTGCTTTTTCAGCCGCAACTATTGGCTCGCTCGTAATACTCATCAATTCTTACCCATTTTCATTACTTTTCGCTGACCCAATATACACCTGTTGGTTCGATAGCGAGAAACTCTCTATGTAATTCATCCAGTGTTTTTTGCGGTTCAAGATCGGTAAATCGTTCTGGGTAAAACCATTTGGCGAAAACTTGTGTCGCAATCACATTGTATGGAGAGTTATAGTAATTGTGCCAGATAGCATAATCTTGCTTATCTTTTATAGCTGATAGCGAGCTAATTCCTTTACGTTCAGTTATTTTTTTCAGGCTTTCTTTCGCATCAGCTAATGAACTTTGCGCCCCTAATTGAACGCCTGCATCTTTACTTCCCGGTGCTTTTGCTCCAGATGCAATGTAAATATTTGGGTCCGCAGCAATGATTTTCTCTAAGTTCATCGTACCAAGCGCGCCCGGCAAAACGCCTTTAGCAATATTTTTACCACCAGCTAAATCAATAAAGTTCCCCATATTTCCATCGCCAGCGGTACCACAGCAATCTTCAAAAGCACCAGCACGTAATTCAATAAAAACACTTGGTTTTTTATCTTCTGGTATTTTAGAAGTAATATCAGTGACTAATTTTTGGTTTCTTTCATAAAAATCGACATATTTATTTGCTGCCTGTTCGCGGTTCAACGCTTTACCAAGTAAACGCATACTTGGTAATGTGTTTTCCAGTGGTTTATCACGGAAATCCACAAATACGACAGGCACGCCGGCTTTCTCAAGCTGGTTAACTAATTCACTGTTTTTACCCGGCCCATGGCCTGACAAACCAAAAATCGCAATATCAGGGTTTAGGGTTAATACTTTTTCTGAACTGACGCTATCTGCGCTGGTATTACCAATCAGTGGAATATTGTCAATTTCAGGGAATTTAGCTTTATAAACAGCGTAGGTTTGAGGGTCTAGTTTTCGAAGGTCACCTTGCCAACCGACAATTCGGTCAATAGGTTTATCACCTTCCAGCAGAGCTATTGCACTAAACAGGCGCCCTTCACCTAATAAAATGCGATTAACATTATCAGGAACCTCAACAGTACGGCCTGCAATATCAGTCACTGTTGCAGCCCAAGCGCTCATACTGGCACTTGCTAATAACGCTAAACCTATTCCTTTTACTACCGACCTAGCTACAGACTTCTTGGCTACCGACGACATAGTATTAAGCTCCACTATTAACCTCATTGACTTACCTTTTTTTTATGCGGTAACAATAAAGCAAATAAGAATACTTATCAATACGATTATTAGTTTAATCATGACTTTCATCAATGGAATTCTGTGACCATTATCGTAAAGCCAAACATTCAGCCTATTTTACCGCCAAAATGCAGGTTTGTTGCGCTATATATAAAAAAACAGCACCCTATAAAGAGTGCTGTTTTTTATGATAGATATTCTAAGAATATTATTTATCTAAATTTTCTCGGTAACTTGGAAAGCTCATATCTTTATAGCGAATAAACGTTGTTTTCTTCACTATCTTATAACCAAACCAAATTGCTAAAAACAGCGGAATTCCAATATAAGTTGCCGTAACCCCTACCCAATCAATTTTATCTTCTAAAAAGGCTTGGTAGTTTTGGCCTAATGTAATTGTTAAACACAAAATAAAGGCAAAAATAGGACCAATTGGGAAGAAACCTGAACGATAAGGTAAGTCATTAAGATCTTTCCCTTGTGCAATATAGCCTCTACGGAAACGATAATGGCTAATTGCAATACCTAACCAAGCAATAAACCCTGTCATCCCCGATGTATTTAATAGCCACAAGTACACCGTCTGGTTTCCAAACATGGAACTCAAGAAACATAAGCCCGCAATAACCGTCGTTGCTAACAACGCATAACGAGGTACGCCACCTTTAGATAAACGAGCGAAAATACGTGGTGCTTTACCTTCACGCGCTAAGGTATACAACATACGCGTTGATGCGTACATACCCGAGTTACCTGCCGATAATACTGCCGTTAAGATAACCGCATTCATCACCGCAGCAGCAGATAATAAACCTGCATTTTCAAATACTAAAGTGAATGGACTCACACTAATATCTTTTACATCATTACGCAGTAAGCTTGGATCAGTATAAGGAATGATCAAACTAATAATTAAGATTGCAAAGATATAGAATAACAATATCCGCCAAAATACTTTGCGTACTGCTTTGGGAATATTTTTGGCAGGATCTTTCGATTCCCCCGCAGCAATACCGATTAATTCAGTTCCTTGGAATGAGAACCCAACTATCATTGCCACGCCAATCATTGCTGAAAAACCACCCGCAAAAGGTGCATCACCAATTTCCCAGTTATGCCACCCGGCATTTTCCGCACCGCTCATGATGCCAAAAATCATTAATACGCCAACAACAATAAAAATAACGACTGTGGTGACTTTTATTAATGAGAACCAGTATTCCGCCTCACCAAACCCTTTCACAGAGATGAAATTCAGTAAGAAAATAATCGCAAGGAAAATAGCGCTCCAAATCCAACCTGGGGTATCTGGGAACCAATAGGTCATCACCAATTGAGCAGCAACTAAGTCAACTGCAATTGTTACAGCCCAGTTGTACCAGTAGTTCCACCCTAGTGCGAAACCAAAACCTTCATCGACATATTTTGCACCATAGGTTGCAAATGAGCCTGAGACAGGCATATAAGCGGCTAATTCACCTAAACTGGTCATTAAAAAATAGACCATTAAGCCAATGATAGCATAAGAAAGGAGTGCTCCACCGGGGCCTGCTTGTGCAACCGTTGCACCGGATGCAACGAATAAACCGGTACCGATAGATCCACCGATAGCAATCATCGCAAGATGGCGCGCCTTTAACTCACGGCGTAGTCTTTGTGGGCCGCCCTGCGAGATAGTATTGGTATGTTGTTCTGACATTTGTTCCCTGTATTTTATTATTCAGCTAATATCGCATGGATTCTAGCAAAATAGACTGTGAGAACTAAGCAACTCTTCACTGTTATAAGATACCTTCATAATTCATACAAAATTATAAGTAAAACGCGTTATCTCAAAAAATTCAGTATACCCTCTTAATAAGAGGACGACGTTTTATTCTCTTTATCGTGTCTGTAGCGGCAAATGTGACTGTTCAAGGCACATAAAAAGTGCAGCCAACAACGCGATAGCCTATCACTAGTGCAACACATTCACTGCAATCCTCTATAGCTTTTAGCGTGTCGCTAGGCGGCAATTGAGACTATCCAAGGAGCATACATTAGTATGTGACTTGGGTCGTCGATTGCAGCCAACAACGCGACAGGTTAAAAGATGACGAGGATTTTTAATTACAGTAAGACAGAAGATTAGTAATCGCGCTTGAAATATGCTTTTGGCGGTGATAAATCAAATATAGCGTTCTTTCTAAATGAAGGTCGTCTATTTTTAATTCGACTAGAGAGCCATTTTCTAATTGTTCTTCGATCACTCGACGTGATAAACAGCTTATACCTATCCCGTAACGAACTGCATGCTTGATAGCTTCTGAATTTCCTAGCTCCATCAAAATATGAAAGCCCGGAAGATGTGCAAATAATAGTTGGTCAAGGACATCCCGTGTACCTGACCCCCTTTCACGCAAAATCCAAGGCGCGTCACGCAAATCTTTTAAAGAGACTTTTTTATTCGCTAATGGGTTTTGGGGGGAAACAAAAATAACGAGCTCATCTTTTAACCATGCTTTAGAAATTAATTCAGGGCTATGACAAACACCTTCAATTAACCCAACATCCGCCCTAAATTCCATGACTGCCTTAATAATTTCTTCTGTATTACTAATAAAAAGCTCTAAAGGAATATCAGGGTGGTCATGACGATACCCCGCTAAGACTTCGGGTAAAATATAATTACCAATCGTTGTACTGGCAGCAAGACGCACGGCGCCCATCTCTTTTTTAAAGAGTTGCTCAACTTCTAACCCTTGCTCTAATAACGCTAACGCTTTTGGATATAAAAGTCTTCCGTGCTCATTAGTAACAAGTCGTTTACCCACACGGTCAAATAATTGAACGCCTAATTGACCTTCTAAATCCGTTAGCGACGCACTGACTGCAGATTGTGAAAGCGCTAATAACTGAGATGCTTGCGTCGTGGAGCCACTCTTTAATACTTCCGTAAAAACCTCAAGTTGCCTAAGTGTAATTCGCATAAAGGTAAGCCCCAACGTGATTTTTAGTATTTGTAATAATAATGTTAATATTAACGATTTATTTGCAATATTCCAGAAGAAACTTTCTAATCTATTTTAGTGGTAGATTATATGAAGACAATCAATTTAAATTATTATTGATTTTGTTATATCCTTATTACTAAATCTTATAAGCGGTAATAAAGAGCATTATCATGAATAAAAGTGACACCAGCACCCTTGAGCGGAATAACCTAAATCCTATATTAAAACTGATACCCGGTATTATTTTAGCTGGTATTCTGACTGCTATTGCAATTTACCTAGGTGACCAACCTTGGTTTATGGATATCGGCTTAGGTGCATTAACCCTCGCAATCTTATTAGGAATTATTGTAGGGAATACTTTTTACCCCGTAGCCAGTCAATCTTGTGATGCCGGCATTAAATTTGCTAAGCACTATTTTCTCCGTGCGGGTATAATTTTGTATGGTTTTCGCCTTACTTTCCAACAAATTACGGATGTAGGTGCTACAGGGGTTATCATTGATGCCTTAACATTAACCTCAACTTTTTTATTAGCATATTGGCTAGGTAAAAAAGTGTTCGGTCTTGATGAAGAAACCACGTTATTGATTGGTGCAGGTAGTAGCATTTGTGGCGCAGCCGCAGTCATGGCTACTGAACCCGTGGTGAAAGCTTCTGCAAGTAAAGTTGCAGTTGCCGTATCAACGGTTGTTATCTTTGGGACTATTTGTATTTTTGTTTATCCTTGGATTTACCAGTTAAATGCGCACTTTGGCTGGTTTCCTGCAACAGAAGAAACTTTTGGGATTTATATCGGTTCAACAGTACATGAAGTTGCACAGGTTGTTGCAGCAGGCCACACTATTGGTACTGACGCAGAAAATGCCTCTGTCATCGCCAAAATGATCCGTGTAATGATGCTTGCGCCTTTTTTGATTATTTTATCGGCTTTCTTAAGCCGTAAAACAGCCGCAAACCAAACAACAAACACTCAGAAAAGTAAAATTACGATTCCTTGGTTCGCCGTATTTTTTATTGTTGTCGCAGGTTTCAATTCACTCAATTTACTGCCCCATGTATTCGTACAACAAATCATAGCCTTGGATACGATTTTACTGGCTATGGCAATGGTTGCTTTAGGGTTAACTACCCATGTTAGTGCTATTCGCCAAGCGGGTATTAAGCCATTACTGATGGCACTTATCCTGTTTGTTTGGTTGATTGTCGGTGGGCTCTTAATTAACATACTGATTCAAAGCATTTTTTAGCATATATTCTCCTCACTTTTAGCCACCTCAATGGGTGGCTTTTTTGTTGATTTCATTTATTTGCTTATTAATGGCATACTCCAACAAAAAGGAGTCAAAAATGAAATATATTGGAGCACATGTCAGCGCCTCTGGTGGGGTTGACCAAGCTGTTATTCGCGCACATGAAATCAATGCAACCGCTTTTGCTTTGTTCACAAAAAATCAGCGCCAATGGAAAGCCGCGCCACTAAGCGAAGACGTGATTAAGAAATTTAAAGATAACTGCAAAAAATATGGGTACGGTAAACACCAAATCCTTCCTCATGACAGCTATTTGATCAATTTAGGTCACCCCGAATTTGAGGCTCTAGAGAAATCTCGTGTCGCTTTTATCGATGAAATGCAGCGTTGTGAACAATTAGGTATTGATTTACTTAACTTTCACCCCGGTAGTCATTTAAAGAAAATTGAGATTGACGATTGTTTAGCTCGCATTGCTGAATCTATTAATATTGCGCTTGCTGAGACCGAAGGCGTGACCGCTGTAATTGAAAACACGGCGGGACAAGGCACTAACTTAGGCTTTGACTTTACGCATCTTGCAAAAATTATTGAACGGGTGAAAGATAAAAGCCGTGTAGGCGTTTGTATTGATACTTGCCACGCATTTGCCGCAGGTTATGACTTACGCACAGCCGAAGATTGTGACAACACATTTAGCCAATTTGCAGATATTGTTGGTTTTGAGTTTCTAAAGGGAATGCACCTTAATGATGCTAAAAGTGAATTTGCCAGTCGTGTTGACCGCCACCATAGTTTAGGTGAAGGGAATATTGGTTTTGTTCCATTCACGTATATTATGCAAGATAGCCGTTTCGATGGTATCCCCTTAATTTTAGAAACCATTAATCCCGATATTTGGCCGCAAGAAATTGCATGGTTGAAAGCACAGCAAAGTAGCTAATTATTGGCTTTCTAATATAACAACCCCCGCATTATCATGTGGGGGTTGTTTGAAATTCATTAACTATAACGATTTCATTTCAATTTTTGCCATCATATCCGCTAATTTGTTTCTATTTTTTAAACCGACATCTGGCTGAGAAACGGATAGTGCAGAAATTGCGGTCGCCATACGTAATGTATGCTCGCTGGACTCACCATTGAGTAACCCATAAGCTAGCCCTGCTACCATCGAGTCACCAGCCCCAACCGTGCTTATCACTTCACAATGTGGCGGTTTCGCCAGCCAAGAACCCGAAGCATTAACCCACAGAGCCCCTTCTTCTCCTAATGAAATAACAACATGAGAAATTCCTTTGTCTCTTAACTCATGCGCTGCGGCTACAACATCTTGTAAATCTGGCAGTTTTCGGCCAACCCAACTTTCTAACTCATGACGATTAGGTTTTACTAGCCATGGTGACGCTTTCAAACCTGCCTTTAAGGCTTCTCGGCTACTATCGAAAATAATACATGGACATAATTGGCGAAGGCGAGTCATCCAACGAGTGAATTCTTCTGGGTCAATACCACTTGGTAAACTTCCGCTGACAACGACCATATCGAAATGGCCTAACCAATTAAGTGATTCGGTAGAGAAACGGTTCCAATCTTCTTTACTGACCTCAAAGCCTGAAAAGTTAAAATCCGTTGACTCCCCATTATTTTCCGTGAGTTTCACGTTAATCCGTGTACGCCCTGGCACCATACTAAAACGGTTCGCCATGCCATTTTCACTGAAAAAATGTTGAAACTCTTCTTGGTTATCCTTTCCCATAAAACCACTAACAGTGATATCAATACCTAAGTCACGGAGCACTTTTGCGACATTGACACCTTTACCACCCGCGTTGAGGCTAGCGGTTTTGACTAAATTGACTTCACCAACTTCGATAGTAGAGCATAAGCCCACAAGGTCGTAAGCAGGATTTAATGTAATTGTAGCAACCCGGCGAGTCATAACCACTAATCTCCCTTATCATGATTATCGTGTCTTTAAATTTAATTATAGTTATAACATTAAAGCATATTGTTTTCAGTGATATTTGTACTTTTTCCTGCTTGTTTTTCTACAAGATTATGTCAGGATCAGCGCGCTGAAAAATAAAATAATAAGGAGAATATATGTCTCAGCATACTCATGTCGTCGCCGGTGTTGGTGTTCTAATCACTAATAAACAGGGACAAATTTTGATGGGCAAACGCAGTAGTAAACATGCGCCCTATTGGTCCATTTTCGGGGGACATGTGGACCCTGGTGAGTCCTTTGAAGATTGTGCCATTCGTGAAATAAAAGAAGAAATTGGTATTGATATCCAAGCTCCGACTGTTTTTGGTATCAGCAATAATTTACAGACTTATCAACAAGAAGGTAAACATACCGTTTCTATTTGTATGCATGTTGAATATAACGGTGAGGTTGAACCTCGAATTATGGAAGCAGATAAATGTGAAAACTTAATGTGGGTTTCACCTGATAAGCTCCCAGAGCCTCATTTTGAAGCTAGCCGCAATGCTGTTGACCTCTGGCTTACACAACGTTTCTATCACCACAAAGCCTAATCAAGTGTAAACGTACAACATCCTCTTTTTGTACGTTTATCATCCATCCCTTTCTAATTACTCATTTTTCCCTATTTTATTCCATTTACTATATTTACAATACTGCACTCTTACCGTATCATTTAGCTAGTACAGTGAAACGATATATTTAGGAGCCACCATGGCTATTGATGGAACAACACAACAAAAAAATCCTTCTATATTAGGAGGTGCGATGATCATTGCCGGTACTGCGGTGGGTGCAGGTATGTTTTCAATTCCTATGGTGACTTCCGGCGTATGGTTCACAGGCTCTGTCATACTGTTAATTTATACCTTTATTTGCATGTTACTTTCTGGGTTAATGATTTTAGAAGCCAATATGAATTACCCAGCTGGCGCCAGTTTCCATACTATGGTCAAAGACTTATTAGGCACGACATGGAATTCTATTAACAGTTTATCCGTTACTTTTGTGCTTTATATTCTTACTTACGCCTATATTTCTGCAGGAAGCTCTATCATCACCGCGAATTTGTCAGAAAAAATACAAATACCACAAGCGGGTGCAGGCTTTATTTTTGCATTTATTGTGGCTTTTTTTGTGTGGCTTTCTACTCGTGCTGTCGATAGGTTAAGTACCATTTTAATTGGCGGGATGGTCATCACCTTTGTTATGTCAATCGGTGGAATGATTTCAACCGCATCACCAGCTATCCTATTCAACCAAACTGAGCATGGTGAAAGCCAATATCTTCCTTATGCCTTAGCCGCATTACCCTATTTATTAACCTCATTTGGTTATCACGGTAATGTTCCTGGATTAGTTAAATATTATAATAAAGATAGCCGTAGTGTTGTTAAGAGCCTAGTTTATGGGGCTACCATTACCGTTGTTATCTATATTTTGTGGCAGTATGCGATCCAAGGAAATATTCCAAGAACGTCATTTATTGAAATCAGAGAAAATGGCAACAATATTGATGCATTACTGGCTCAAATGAATATTTCTACCCAGAGCAGCTTTATATCTCAATTTTTGAACCTGTTTTCTTATATGGCTCTAGCGAGTTCTTTCTTAGGCGTGTCTTTAGGGTTATTTGATTTTATTGCTGATTTTTTCAAATTTGCAGATAACAAATTTGGGCGCCTTAAATCTGTCTTAGTCACTTTTTTACCACCAACAATACTCGCACTGATTTTTCCTAATGGGTTTATTTATGCGATTGGTTTTGCAGGGTTGGCAGCTACTATTTGGGCAGTCATTGTCCCTGCGCTGATGGCGAAAGCAAGTCGTAAACGTTACCCTAACAACAGCTACAAAGCACCAGGTGGGAGCTTTATTATTGGCTTTGTGATCCTCTTTGGATTAATTAATGCGGTTGCTCATTTATTGTCACTATCTGGCTTACTACCTATTTATTAACCCTTTCAGTGTGGATATCGCCCTCTGGTTATATCCACACTGATATGTCACCTAAAAATTTTTCACTGAAAATTGACTTCAGCATCTTGCCTAATTCTTTATCTGCGAGTAATTTTGTCGCACTCTTTTTGACAACCCTAAAGAAGGTTATTTATGGCCAAGGCCAACGAAATCAAACGTGGTTTAGCAATTAACTACAATGGCAAATTATTACTTGTAAAAGACATTGATATTCAAGCACCTAGTGCTCGTGGAGCGAGTACATTATATAAAATGCGCTTTACTGATATCAAAACGGGCCAAAAAGTTGAAGAGCGTTTCAAAGGCGATGATATTTTAGAAACAATTTCCCTAACCCGTCGTGGAGTGAGCTTTTCTTATATTGATGGTGATGAATATGTCTTTATGGACAATGAAGACTATACTCCCTACCTTTTCAAAAAAGCCGATATTGAAGAAGAATTACTTTTCATTCCTGAAGAAGGGTTACCAGGAATGCAAGTGTTAACAATGGATGGGCAAGTTCTTGCTTTAGAGTTACCGCAAACGGTTGATATGGTCATTATTGAGACAACCCCAGCAATTAAAGGGGCTTCGGCTAGCGCACGAACTAAGCCTGCAACGATGGCTACAGGGTTAACAGTTCAAGTTCCTGAATATTTAACAACCGGTGAAAAAATTCGTATTCATATCGCTGAGCGTCGTTATATGGGCCGTTGTGATTAATTTCTGCTTTTGATTTGAAAGAAATAAGCCTTTATATGCCTATGAATTTATTGTTCATAGGCATATGTCATTAAAATTAAACATTGCATACCTTCTCATCTTAGTTTGCTATATTCAATTTGTGTTCGTCTCAAAATTAATCGTATTTTATTGTGTAAATACCTAGGGTTTTATCTTTATTAATCCAGTTGAATTGTTGAGTACCTTTTTGATTCGGAAGCAACATTTCTTGATTCTTTAGTTTACGAATATCTGCAGATGCGGTTTCCAACTTACCACTATCATTCCAGCATTTGGTTTCTACTTTATTCGCATTGGCTTCGACAATACAAGGCGCTGCTACAATAGCTCCAGTAAATCGAATAACGCCTGTATTGCTGCGTTTTACCTCACTGTTTTCAGATGCAAATACTGAAAAGCTTGAGTTCAATGCTGTTACTGCTAAAAAAGCCATTACCATTTTTTTTACTGAGCTATTCATAACGAAATTCCCGTTTAAAATTATGTTATCGTCACTTCCTGTAATTTATTTACAGTTAAAGTATTTATTTGGCTGAATTGCCTGAGGACGACATACTAATTCCAAAGGGATATTAATAATTTCATTTATAGCCGTAGTTTTTTATTTTTTGTTTTATTATTTATCAAAACAAAATATATGACTTGCCTCACACTTAATTAACCACACAAAATGCAACACTTTATAAATATAATCTATTAGCATTGGTCAATTAATTTATAAAAATCGTCGCTATGCCATTTTAGGTATATCTATATATCAAACACCTTAAACTTGTTAAAAAAAGTGTTTATTATCATGAATATGAACTTAGATAAAAAAATTTTATTACCTTCTGAAAACTTGATCGCATCAGGCAGGCAACGTGCTTGTTATCAGCATCCTGAGTATAATCACCTATGTGTAAAAGTTCATTTAAGTGGGCGAGATGATAAAGAAACATTAAGAGAGGTTCGCTATTATAAACGCTTGTATAAAAGGAATCTTACCGTAAAAACGATTTCTCATTACTATGGCACCCAGCAAACTGATCGGGGGCTAGGGTACGTATTCCAATTAATCAAAGATAAGACAGGAAATGTTTCAAATACTTTAGATTATTATCTAAAAAATAAACAAGTTTTTTTGAAACATAAAAGAAACATGAAAATTGCTTATGAGCAATTTAAAAAGAACATATACAAAGAGGCTATTACCACGATGGCGCTCAAAACTTATAACATCGTTTATCAACTAGGCTATAAACCTTATGGTCAATTTATTATTATAGATAACCTTGGCTCATCTAACCTAATCCCCATTGATTATTTCTCAACTAGAATTGCTCGTTCCACCCTAAATCGCCGGTTTGCTGATTTCGAACAACGACTTTATCGTGACTATAATCTTAAGATATAGACACATTCCTCGCCCCCTATTTTGCTGTCACCATTAAATATCTAGTTATATTGACGTATTATTAGAGTTGCTCTAACAATACATTGGTTATGAATGGTTATGGTAGAATGCTACTCACTAGTCGATATTAATATTGTGGAGAATTGCTAATAAATACAACCAAAAAATACTGATATACATACAGTGCTTTTATTTTTTAAATTATTTTCTGAGCGTTTTTTATTCTAATGGACTTTCTTAACAAAAATTAAGCTGTTTATTTGAGTACAAACACACTCCCTCTAAATAAAAACTTAAACTTCTTTACACTTCTAGTTTGAAAACTCCTTAATTATGCAAATTCACTGAAATAACACATAGAAAAGTGTGATTTAGTTCATATTTTACTAGTTAAAAATACCATCTTTATAAGTAATATCCTTCATTGTAGACAATTGTCACATAAACCAATGGCAAATAGGCACTTTTATCTAATGTTTTGTAAATTTCACCCCTATTAACTCGCCATTTTGCTTTTGTTTATGTATGCTCTTAAAGGTTTGATTTGGTACTACTACGATGCTGAATCTTCTAAACAAAAAAATGTAAAGAATGTCTTAGTAAATTTAGTAAATATTGATATATCTCCTATACTCAATAAGTCACTAAATATGACTAGTACACTCGAAGTTTAGTGGTACTACGATAAACACTTTCTGCGAAAAACACAGTTTTGCCATCTATAATGCGTTTTTCACAGGGATAAGTTTAGTTTTTTTGTGTCTTTTTACACAATAAAGTACTAAAAAGAAAAATGGTAAGGGATATATATAAGAATGCTAACCTCTGAAAAACTTAAGCGCTATGCTTGGCGCATTGTTCCGGCAATTGCAATCGCCGTAACGCTCACAGCATGTACCAACCCAAAGTCAGCTAAAAACACACAATATACTGCTAAATCAGATACTCGTATGCTAAATGGTTCTGCGGGTGACTCGTTGACGATGGCATCTCAAGATGAATTCGAAGAGTTAGTACAAAGTGTTGATACTAAATCTAAAATAATGGATCAATACGCAAGCTGGAAAGGCGTAGCTTATCGTCTTGGCGGCACAACAAAGAAAGGTGTTGATTGCTCAAGTTTCGTACAGAGAACATTTCTTGAACAATTTGGTGTTGAACTCCCTCGTACGACCTCTGAACAAGAATCCTCCGGCAAAAGCGTAAAACGTAATAATCTAAAAGTCGGTGATATTGTTTTATTTAAAACAGGCCGTACTATGAAGCATGTTGGCATTTATATTGGTGACCAAAAATTTGTCCATGCATCAACCAGTAGTGGTGTTATCGTTTCTGAAATGACTAACTCATACTGGAGCAAAAGATATTATGCCAGCAGGCGCATTATTAATGGCTCATAAGTTTTTATAATATCCTATATCCCTTCCCAATAAAAAAGCTTCCATTTGATGGAAGCTTTTTTATTGGGAATTTTTTGACTAAACTTAGTGATAGCCATTTGATTTTTAGGTAAAAAACAACTAAAACACCAAGCCCACCTCGCGATAATACTCATTCAAAAACAAGCTTTAAACACGTAACCGAATAAAACCTGTAACTAAAATAATAATAAGTAATCAAGCCACTATAACAACTAATAAAATATTAAATATACTCAAAACTAAGCACTATAAAAACCAGAAGAAAGTTCTGCAATAGCAACGCCAGAGGCTTTTAAACGGCACATAGCTGCCAACTCATCATTAGCATGAATAAATAGGCAAATTTCTTTTTGCCACTCTAAGATCGCGTTGGCAATCTGCATATCTGATAATGATTCAGACAATTGTTGCATTGCAATACAATCTGTCGCACAGTCATGGCTAAGTAATTTCAGCCCCACAAGCTTATCGCTATCGGCATCATTCATAGGTACAACTTCAACATCCGTACCTATTTTGCCTGATAACCAGCGGTAGCTTTGCGGTAGCCTGTGCACCACCGAAAGACCTAATTTTTCCACAAAGATATCCTATTGATACATTCTAGTATTTTGCCAAGTATTGATATTTAATTTCTTACTTGACCTAACATGGGCTTAAGCCACTCATTCATCGTTCAAACCGAACTTAAAGTTATCCAAAAAGTAACATGAATGTTAAATACCGAATCTTAAATATAACATTAAAAAAACAAAATGTCGTTAAATTTTTGTGACATAAATCATTGCATATTCATTTTAATAGCAAATATATTAAAATATAAACTAATTTTGATCGCTACATCCTAACATCTTGCATAAAACACTTAACTTTTTTTTACATTTTTGAAAAGAAAATAGTAAAAAACAGTTTGTTTTTGAAGTAAATCCAAATTTTTATTAATGAATAATGTTGCAATGCATATCAAATCACAAAACATAAATTTAACAAATTCAGCTGTAATGATAATTGATTTAGATCATTTTTCACCAAAGATTATTAATACCACTGCGTTATCACTCGGCTTTATCGAGCAATCACTTTTATCTCTAATAGAT